>MDSW01160400.1_pt1 | contig 12063 bp, 9 predicted proteins | sample 811171 | NCBI WGS metagenome assembly MDSW01 (sample SAMN05326641, study PRJNA326480) | marine metagenome | isolation source: seawater | place: Atlantic Ocean: North West | collected 2012
AATTGAAGTGATAGGGATGTTAGGATGGATGTATTGTCGTCTATTATGGATATTATCGTCATTTTTCCTTTCTCTTAATCAACCAAAAAAACTTTGAACATATAAACATTAACACTAAGGCCAAAGTGTGTCAAAAATAATATTTTATTTTTCTTAAAACGAACACAATTAAACCTCGAACTTGCCTGATTCAAAAATTAAAAAATCTATTCAACTTACTAGGAGACACCATGGTTGCTCTTGCACGATTTTTTCTTTTTGGCTCTGCTTACCTAGTTTTATTAATACTCAGTAGTATTGGCGCAGCTGAGGTAGAATATTTCTCACTTATTACATTTTTAATAACAAGCTTTGCTGTTGGAGGATGGTTATATTATTTACATGCAATAGCAGTTGAACAATCACAGGGGTTAAAAGAAATTTTATATGTTGTTCTTTTTTTAACAATCTTTACAACCATTTGGTCTGGTTTAAACATCTACATTCAGTCTGATTATTTTGTTCTTGATTAATTTTCAAAAATTTTTTTTGTTATGTATATTTCTATTGAGTGTAACTGTTTTATTCACACCTATCTTGAATATATTTCCATTAAATCCTCCTAAATTCAATGATGCAGTTATGTATTGCAATAGTGTATTAAATGAAGATGTATATGCATCTGAATATGGAACGATGCAAGATCTCTGTATTGTAAATTTTATGGGAGAATATGATCATTTAAAAAATTTAGTTATTCTTTTCTCTGTTTTTGGTTTGTTTTTTATATTTCCTTTATTTTTATATTTAATAAGAAATTTAAAAGCATATATTAAATCATAAGATGAAATATTTCATTTTTATATTTTTTGTTTTTTTTCTTGCTAAAGAAAGTATAGCACATTCTGGAGGATTAAATGCTCAAGGTTGCCATAACAACCATAAGACTGGGGGATATCATTGCCATCGATCACAAGGAACGACACCAAGTAAACCTTTAAACACAAATTTAAAATGCACCATAACTATTGGAAATCAATATTTTGAATTCAATCCATCAGCTTTGCCAAACACAACATTACAATTTGAAGACAAATCAGGAAAAGTAAATATTAAATGTAATTAATTAAATATTTTTTGCTCAAAATGATTGATATTTTTGACAATATTTAAAAACATAAAGATAGTAATGACATCAATAATATCAAATACAATTGCTATTAATGAAAGATTAATTATTTCCTGAAGAGACATACTATCAATTGTTAATGATTGTCTAAAATAATACCAACCTAAATAATTTCCTATTAACCAAAGCAACCACCATATAATAAATGATCCAGGAAGTATGGGTGACTTATTTGGATTTGCTATTCTCTGTGAAGTCAAGTAAATTTCTTTCATTGCTTGGTAGGGTTTCCAAATACTAAAAATTGGAATAAAGTACCAACCTACACTCCAGCCAGGACTAAACCTTAATTTATTTGAAGAAATATTTTGTAAATTTAAATTACTCTTATATATCCATCTCCCTCCAAAAAAATAAGCAATAATTAATATTCCAATATTTATAAATGACGCAATAGATACATAATTATCAGCGTTATCGGCTATCGTATCGATATTTGACGGTGGAACATATGTAGGATCATTAAATTGATTTAGCAAATTATAGAGATTGATATCTGCTACTAACATCACCAATGAAGAGAGCATTAAAGCGTAAAGAAAAAATTGTAGTACCTTTATCTTATTTGGTTTTACTCTTTTATATGAAGTTATACTTGATTTATTTGTATCAGTTTCATTATTTTTTGAAGAAGGTACAGATTTATTTAATTCTTGTTTTTTATTTTCATTTTTTATACTATTTGTTTTATTAATAGTTTCTATTTTTTTATTTGTTTTTTTAGGAACGTAAAACTTATCTTCAATTACTTTATCTATGTTTTCGCCTTTTGTTTTTTTTGAATTATTGTCATTCTTATTGTCTTGTACATTTTTTTTTAATTTAGGTACTCCTAATGTACCTTTGTTAATTATAGAAATTTGATTATCTTTAATTTCTATTAATGGATTTTTTATTATATGAAGTTCTCTTGAATCTTGAATTTCAAATAAGTCTGATAAATTTTCTTTTATCCCTCTATTATTATCAGCTAAAAAAGCGGCTAAATTAGAATGAACATTACGACCAAGAAGGATTATTATTTTATTGTTAATTATAACCATCCAAACATTAGAGGTTGAAAATTTTTCATCAGACTTTTTTATTTTTGAGCTATGTTCATCACTAATAATTACTGATACAACTTTCCATTTCTCTTTAAATAAATTAATTTTTAATGGATCTTTTAATGCCTCATTATAATCATATTGCATTTCCTTCATCAATTCAGGTGTGTCATCAATCTTTTCTATTATTTTATTATGTTTTTTAAAGAGATCGAACTCTGATGCTACTATCCAATCACCAGCAACTTCAGTTTTTAACAATGTATTTTCTGTAATAATATTTTCCTTAATTAATTTTTCAATTAACTCATCTGATCTTATAATATTTTCTCTGCCTTCTTTATCTATGTAAATAATCATTATTTATTTAAAAGCGTAATAAAATTATCTGCTGATAACGCTATATTAAAAGGATTTTTACTATGTTGTACTCTTTGATCAGTCATAGTTGTTATTCCAATTAAGTTTGCATTTTTGTCAAATAATCCACCGCCTGAATTACCTCCTCTTATATGAGCATTAGTTTGTAACAGTGGAACATTGTAATTAAATCCAACTCCAAAATCATACCCTTTGTCATATTTATTCTGTATTTCTCCAGATGTCATAACACCTCTTTTGCATTCAGGGCCGCCGACAACATATGATTTTTCAAGCATTTCTATTTTACTATATTTTTTTATCTTTACCGGAGGGGCTAATATAGTACGACTTTCAATTACGCAAACATCATTCTTAGGATCTTTGGCAATAACTCTAGCTATATTATCAAATGAAGGGTCCTCTTTATGATTAATTAGAAAAATATTCTTATAAGGCTGATTAGTAATATCTTTTAAAACTACATGACAATTTGTGGCTAATTTATTTTTTGCTATTACAACAGAACTTCCACAAATCCAATTTGAACCATTAATATTATCAGTTGACCAAACTTGAAAAGAAGATTTTACAACTTTATTGTAAATTTCATTTGCTGTAAGGATTATATCTTTATCTGTTTCTTTTGGTTGCTCTTTTGGTTGCTCTTTTGGTTGCTCTTGTGGCTCTTCCTCTGTATCGTCATCTTCAATCTTAGCAATTACAGTTGGAGGTACCTCTATATCTACATTTACATCTAACATCTCTGCTAAACATTCATTATATTTGTAAACTCCTTTTTCAATTCTTTTAGAACAAGCTCTTTCAGCTTTTTTGATTTTTTTACTTGAAAAATCTTTAAAACTAAAAAGTACTCCATCTCTTTTGAGTGAAACGACTAATATATTTTTACAATCATTAACTGAATCAAATTCATCATTTAAATTATACTTACATTCATATGCTATAGCTTTTTTATGATTTTTTGATAAATTTTCAGCAGATAGACTGGTTGAAAGAAAAAATAAAAATATTATAAATAAAAATAAGTTTCTAATTAATGTCATACTAAAAGAAATTCTCTTATTTATGGTGAAAAATCAACAACTTTTAGCCATAAATTAACAATAAATAGTGTAAAATTATTATATTTATTATAGCAATGTATTAATATGAAAGATCAAAGATTAATTGTATTCATAATTATATTTTTATTTTCACATTCTGTTTTTGCCATTGAAAAATCATGTGAATTTCCAGATACAATAAAAGAAAGTTTTAACAATGCGCCAACATCTACTATTAATGATTTAACTATACCTGACTCTAAACCTCGTGTTTTCTATAATTATCCTGAGTCTAATTTAGGGTTTGTAAATGAAAAATTAGAAAATACATCAAACATTGATTACAATTATAAAAAAGTATCTAACTGGATTGATACTGTTTTGTCTGAAATGTTTGATCAACAAATTGAATATTCATTTTTTAGAGGAAGTGATTTTAAATATCAATTAACATCTCATACATATGCAGAATTTAAAAATTATGTGAATAATCCTGACTGGTATTCATGTAAAGGAAACATAGAATGTCAGAAATATAAAACTGGCTTATCTGATTTAGCAAGAGATATAAAAGAACAAAATTTTACTGAAGGTGATAACTTTAATGTAATCGTAACAGATCTATTTATTGATGAGCAAGAAATTGGGGGTAATAATTCTTCTATTCAAAAATTATTTGAAAGCACTTTTAAAAATAATAAGTCAGTAGGTGTTTATGGTATCAAAAGTAAATTTAATGGTAATATGTTTAATATTCCTGGTACACAAGTTTATGATAAAGCAATAGCGAGACCGTTTTTTATTATTACTATAGGATCAAAAACTAGTGTTCTTAAATTTAAAGAACTCATTGATCGTGATGCGTTAAAAAATGTTAACTCAAATGATAAAAATTTTACAATTTTTACCAGTGATTTAATTTTATCTCCTGTAAATAATTCTAATATCGATAAAAATACATTTGATTTTAATAATTCAATTAAAGAAGGTATTGAAGATTGGAATAATAATGAGGAAATTATCAAATACACTGTTTCACGAAGAGATAGTGACTCAATAAGCATAGATTTTGATCTATCTGATATACAGCTTCCTAATACTATTCTTCTACAAAATTTAACAATTGAAACAAAAATTTGGAAGTACCGCGAGGGAGCAAATAATCAGTGTTGGATTGAAATTAAAAACAATGATCTAGTTGAAATAAAGCAAGAAAAAGAAAATATTAACTTAACTCTTTTGGGTAAGGAAAAATTAAGGAAAACCAAACCTAAAGAAACATATATATTAAACTTTAAAGTATATGCTAATGATTTAGGTGTAACTGAGGATGATTTTTGGATGTCAGATTGGAACTTAGATTCATCTGATATAAATTCAGTAACTACATCAGGAGAGCAAAATTTTCCCGTCCTGAATCTATTAAAAATTATGCGCAAATTAGATGATATTCAAACAGATGAATTTAATAGACCAGAGCGTCCAAAAACAATTCCTATTGAATTTAATATAGCTATAAGGTTAAATAAATAATGTTTAAAAGAGTCATATTGCCAATTTTTTTATCTTTAATAATTTTATTACCACTTTTTATTTACTTTTTTTGGTATTTTAATGGTATTTTGACTTATCTGGCAACTGGGGATGGACGAGATCAAGGTGTAGATTTTTTAATTAATCATGTTGCCAGTGTAGACGATCCTTCTACTAACGAATACGATGCTTTAGATTTCATTGGAGGTTATATTAATCCAATGATCGTATTCTCTTATGGTTTTCATAACGCAGTTTTATTATTTTGGCTAATCTTAGGTAGATTTTTAAAAGTTAACAAACCTGGGGTTGCTCGAAGATATAAGTTTTTTTGGTTTGTTATTGCTCTTTTATGTTGTTTAGGTCTGAGCGCTTGTTTTTATTTTTACATGGATGAATATGATGGTTTCTTCTACATGCAAGAAGATCTATTATGGCCATTCTTAATTGGCATAACAGTTTGTTCTTTTATATTATTTTATTTACAATCATTATGCTTTACGTCAAAAGTAATGATGATAGCGATACCGTTTGTTGGTATTTTTAAATCTATTTCTTTTAGAAATAAAGATGATGATGATTAGGTTATAATTTATGTCTGCAGATTGTTATTTAATTGGAATTGGTGGATCAGGCAGCAAATGTGTTGATAATTATACATATATGTGTGCATCAGGTTTAGGTCCTGAAGAATTATGGATGGGTATTGTGGATCAAGATCAACCCAATGGCAATCTAGCAAAAGCAAAAAAAAATATTACAAATTATCAAAGTTTATACAAAAAATTTAGAAGTGAAGGTCAAAACAATATCTTATCAAAAAGTAATTTATTCAAAACAAACATAAGATCTAAAGAAAACACTCTTGATTGGGCGCCAATAGACGAAACTGCAATTCCTAATCTTAAAGAGTTATTTGAATATGATATTTTAAATGATGATTTAAAACATTTAATGGAATGTTTATATCATTCTGAGAAAGACTTAAATTTATCTCTGAAAGAAGGCTTTAGAGGAAGACCAAGCATTGGAACTGCAGCCATGATTGCTAGAATGAAAGAAGATGCGCCTTTCTGGCAAAATATTTTTGATTCTTTAGATGGTGTTTCACAAGGTAAAGAAATTAGAATATTTTTAGTAAGTTCAGTTTTTGGTGGAACAGGTGCTTCAGGTTTCCCTTCAATTGCTAGATTAATTAGAGCAATACTTAAGCAAAAAGGAATTACGGATAATGTTTATATTGGTGGATCCTTATTGCTTCCATATTTTAGTTTTCCGAAACCAGAAGATGAAACAGATAGAGATGAATCAGCATTATCAGATGCTTTCTTACAACAATCAAGAGGAGCGCTTAATTATTACTATAGATTATTTAAAGATGAAAAAGTTTTTGATGAATTGTATTTAACTGGCTGGGACCCACTTATACAATTAAATTATTTTGATAGTGGGGGAACTGGTCAAAATAACCCTCCTTTAATGCCAGAACTTTATAGTTGTTTATCAGCTTCTGAATTTTTTATTAAAGACAAGATAGATAGTGAAGATGAAAGTGCTGTTTACTATACTTCTAGAAATAAAGATAATGAATTTACTTGGTCTGATATACCAACTTTAAATAATAATAAAAATGAAGTTAAAAACTTAATAGGACAATTTACCAGAACTGCCGTATCTTTTAAATATGACTGGTTTAATACTTTATCAAAAACATCTAGTGCTGAAAAAGGTACAGCTTGGTATTCATCACTGATAAAATCAAAAGTGGATTTAAATAGTGCTAATACAAAACAATTTATTGATGAAATTAATCTTTATTTTGAAAATTATCTACTATGGTTATCCTCTTTGATTAATCATAGTAAATCTAACATTAATGATAAAATTGATCTTATTGAAACTAATCAATTTTCTACTTTTGATGCCGAAAAATTAAAAACAGGTGTAGAGCTTACTACCAAACAATCTGGATCTAAAAATATTCAAAAATTAGTATCTGATAGTAATTGTAATAGTTCAGATAGAATATTTGAAATCATGTCAGAATATAAAGCTAATAAAGAATTAAGCGGCCTTGGTATTTTTATGAATGCTCTTTTTGACTCTTGTGAAACGAAGGACGGTAAATAATGGCAAAGTTAATTTTACCACCATTAAAAGATGGTAACCCAGTTCCTCCTTTAGCAAAAAATGGTGAGTGGAGTAAAACAAATAATCTTATTTATGGATTACTAGCAGAAGGTATTAATGTTAGTGACATAGATCAACAATCAGAAGAATTTATATCAATTCCTGACATGTGGGCTAGAACATCAATAGTAGCTGATGCATTGTATAACAGCAATCTTGCTAATCACGTAACTATACAAGGAGAATGGAGAGGACTTTTAGCTTTATTTGGATTAATGCCATATCACGGTCAAACAATTGAGACTAAGATTGTTAATTTAGACGTTTTAAAAAATAATCCATTTCAAGCACAAGGAAAAGATATCAAAGCTAATTTTGCAAATGTACTATCTACAATAATACCTGAAAATAAAATAGCTACAGATCAATCATGGAATGAGATTGCTCTAATTAAAATGAATTCCAAACCAATAGGATTGCTTACGCCAAATACAATTGTATGTCCGTCCAGATATTATGCAAAAAATATTGATTCTAGCGTTTCTTGGTTCCAAGCAGGAAAATTAATAGATCCATGTAAAGCTAGAGACATAACCTCTGATCATATGCATACGATGATTCATTATTTAGATAAAATTAAAGAAGGGTTACAAACTACAAGAGTAACAGACGATGATGTTGCTACCGGTATTATGGGTGCTATCGACTCTTATCTTGCTGATTGTAGAACAAAACTTAGTGAATTAAATCAAGATCAAGTTGATATACAGGGTTTTGTTTTAGCTAATGTAAATTTAAGTTTACCACAGCAATCAGTTTATCCTTTAATTGCTCAAATCTACAGATATGACACAGCTGGCAGTCATTCTTTTGATAGTTGTCTACCTGTAAGACCTGAATTGTCAGATAAATTTAAGGGATGTATTTTATTAGACGAAGACATGCCCAACTCACTTGGAATTCAAGCAACTAAGATCAGGATTTGGGATTCCTTAACATTGGAAGGTGCATTAACTAACCGTCAAAGATTAAAAGAGGCTATCAAAGAAATGAATGAAAATGGTTACCTCTTCATCAATGCTAAAGATATATTTACACCAAAATTTACATCCTTAATGGAGTCAAATGTCATATCTGAACATCCTGATTTATTGGATGACCAGTATTTATATCCATTCAATCCAATTGCGCTGACATTATTCGATCCTGATTTATTAATTCAAAATATTAATATTGTTAAAAGTGGTGAGTCAATCAACGTATCTCTTAAAATTAAAATTGAAAACCATAATGGTACAAAAAAAGATTTTATTATTGCAAAAGATTACGGTAAAAATGATATTATCAGAAAAGATGAGCCAACTACGAATGCTATATGGCCAAATTTCTCTCACCCTAATTGGAATTCATACTTTTTATATAATGCCTCAAGTACAAATAGTATTTTTATAAGAAATACTTTCGATATACATACGATAAAAGAAAATATTGAAACTATTGATGATAGCAGAGATCAATTTTCTTATTTTGATAAATTAAAAGGAGAGTACATCCAACTTTCAGAAAGACTTGGTATTACAGAAAGCTCAATTATTAATGAAATTTACTTAATGAAGAACCCTCCAGAAGCATTATTTTATGATGTTACAACAGAAGATGTTAGAAATTATCAACCACCATCACAAAGAACACCTGTGGGGTTAGCTTTAGTTCCAAAAGTACCTAAAAAAATATTATCAAATAATGAGTTTAGAGTTGGTATAGATTTCGGAACAACAAATAGCTGTGTATATTATAGAGAAAACAATGATGAACCACGCCCAATATCTTTTTCTGATAGAATTTATAGTCCTTTTGAAGTAACAAAAGATACGAAGCAAATTATGGATTATGCACTTACTGAGTTTATACCTAAAGAAAATATCAATGTGCCATTTTTATCTTTATCAAGAGATAGACTTTCAGAAAACGATCCAAAACAAGGAGACAACTTACCAGTTTGGTCTAAATTCATTTATTATGCTAATAATATTCTCATAGGATTAGATTCTATTCTTAGTCCTGGTGATAGACCAATTAAAGGAGATTTAAAATGGTCAGATTCACCTCAAGATATTTTAAATGTTGAAGTTTATATGGCTCAGATAGCCATGCAAGCTCTCGCTGAGTCTTATGGTAGAAATATAGATCCAAAAAATATTAAATGGTCTTACTCTTATCCGGAAGCTTTTAAACCTTCAAAGTTAAGAAAGTATAAAGGCTTATTTAGAAAAAGTTTAAATAAAGCAATAAATCCAATTGAAAAAATAGAAGAAACCATAACACCCACGTTTAGAAGTGAGAGTTTAGCGAGTGCTTTGTATTTTTCTAAGAAAGTACCGTTTACATCAACTGCTATTACTATTGATATTGGAGGTCATACTTCAGACATTTCAATATTCCAGGATCAAAAATTATTATGGAGAAGTTCATTAGAGCTTGCAGGTAGACACATTCTTATTGATTTATTAAGTAATAATATTGATCTGATTAGTTCATTAGCAGTCACAAACAATGAAATTCAAAAAGCTTATGCAAAGATTGAGAAGATATTTGAATTAAATCATCCTAATTCTGAACGTAACGCTATTGAAATGCTTGTTAATTCGAGTGAATTTGCAAAAACATTCAGTGAAAATTATTTAGTTGTTAGTGGCACTGAAGCTGGAAAAAAATTATCAATAGTTGCTGAAATAGCATTGTCTGGAATCTTATTTTACATTTCAAGAGTGTTAAAAAATCTACACTCAAAGGGAATGTATCATCAAGAACATACCAATACAGTAACAGTATGCCTTGGTGGTAAGGCTAGTTTATTATACAAATCTGTTTTTGAGGAACAAGAAGATCAAACAGGAATAGAGGAATTATTCTCACAAGCAGCTGGTGATTTAGTACCGCGTGACTCCATTAATTTTCAATATACAGAAAACCCTAAACATGAGGTATCCCATGGATTACTAATCGATCCTCGAGGAGTTGCAGATCTTGATGTAGATAATGCTAACTTTGATACTCCACTTGGTGAAAATGTTCTTGTTGGATCTAATGAAATTGATTCAACAATCTCTGTTAATGAGCTTGATCCTAGTGCAAAATGGAAAGTAAATGACCTAAAAAATGTTAAAGAATTTTGTAATTTGTTACGTGCAAATAATAATATTTTATTGGAAATTGACCCAACGGAATTAAAAAATATTACAGATGCCGTTACAGGTAACTTAATAGATGCTCAGGCAGATTTTAAAGATTATAAAAAATTAGATATTGATCCAAATTCACAAGAATTAAGAGGAGAGAGCACAACTACTGAACCTCCTTTTGTTGTAGGATTAAGAGAAATTATTTTACGTATTAATGATAATAAAAACAAAAAGATTAATGTAAAAAATCTTCAGCATTAATAATGAAATATAAACATTTTATTTTTTTATTATCAATAATTTCATCTTTTTTAATTAGCACAACAACTTTTGGACTACCAGCACCAGAGCTATGTCCAGATCAAGAAGAATTTGTGGATAAAGAATTTATAGAATTATACTGTATCAAATGTGACACAACATATTCAAATGCTAGTTTTTTTGAATTATACAAAAAAACGAAAATTGATAATTTGGAATTCTATGAACAGGATGAGATTCAAAATTATTACCCAGATAGAAGTTCAAAATTTTGTTCTGCTGATGAAGTTATAAAAATTGGAGAATTAAATTTAACTCCTCCAGAGCCTGATCCAGCTACAATAATAGAAGGGGAGGGTATAACTAATGATACTACAGATAAAAATTCTAATACAACTTTACCAGAAGATGAAGAAGATACAGAAAATGTTGAACCATCTTTTAGTTTAATGGTTAGTGATTTAGCGAAAATTGAACAAATATTTGAAAATAGATTGGGTTTACAAGAATATTTTGATGAATTAGAAAACAAAAGCAAAGTTTCAGGTAGATCTGAAAATATAGAATCTTTTTTAAAAATATATCTTAACGATATTTATAAAGAAATCCCTAATCTATATATTGATCAAATGAAGGTTCTTAAAAATGGTTTAGAGGAATTTAAAAATGACAAAGAAGAAGCAATTGAGCTTTATTTTATAAGATTAAAGAATTGTGGACCAATAGATAAAGGCAAAACACTTAATTATGATGCTAAATTTGGAAAACACAAAAACGATAAATGTAAATATTTTCTGGAATCTTCTGAAGACGGCATAACCTATGAAGAAAGATTTACGAAATCTATACAATTTTTAAGATTTAGAAAAGGTTTTTTAGACGTTAAAAATGATAATGTAATTATTATTGACTCACTTATAAACTATTGGACTAATCAAATTAAATCTCAACAGGAAGAAAATGATTTAACTGCAAAACTAGATGAAGAAAATGAACAGTTAATCCAGGAGGAAAAATTTATTAGGAAAATTCAATTATACTTATTTACACTTGATTTTTTAAGAGATGAAAAAAATATTGATGGAAAATATGGAGCAGGTACAGAAACTGCAATTAATGATTGGAGAAGTACAAGGGGCAATACTGAAAATTCTGGCCCAATCAAACCTGAGACTCAAGAGTATAAACTTTTAAAGAAACATTACGAAAATAGAGTAAAAAGAGAAAGAAGATGGGAAGAAGTTAAAAAAGATGTGCTTAATTCTTTGAAATTACTTGGTTATAAAAAGTATACTAAATCTGAGAAACAAGAAATA
>MDSW01035258.1_pt1 | contig 12062 bp, 10 predicted proteins | sample 811171 | NCBI WGS metagenome assembly MDSW01 (sample SAMN05326641, study PRJNA326480) | marine metagenome | isolation source: seawater | place: Atlantic Ocean: North West | collected 2012
ATAAAATTTCATTATTTCCTAAAAAAAGTTGATTATATGGTTTTTTTATCATTTTTCTTCTGTGATTAAAAAAGACTCTCGTAATTTTCTCTAAGTTATAAGGATTTTTTAATCTCAAATAATCTTTTTTTAGGGAAAAAAATAATAAAGAACTATCAACTTTTGGTTTAGGTGAAAAGCAGCTTGGTTTAATGTCAATTATTTTTCTTATATCTAGTTTCCAATTAGCTAAAATTGATAGCCGTCCATATTTTTGAGAATTATATTTTGATATTATTCTATCAGCAACTTCTTTTTGAAACATTAAGATCAGATTATCAAACCAAATTTTATTATCTTTTAAATTCAATATCCATTTACATAAAATTTCAGTTGATATGTTATAAGGCAAGTTCCCAAAAACAATAAATCTTTCTTGACTTAATGAACTTTCGTTAATTTTCAAAATATCTTTATTAATAATTGTTATTTTTTCTTGAAATTCTTTTTTTAAAAAAAGGGCTAGTTCATAATCTTTTTCAACAACATAAAGTTTTTTTGGTTTTTTTTTTAATATTGAAGTTGTTAAAAAACCTGTTCCAGGTCCTACTTCTAAAATAGTTTTATTTTTAATATCGACTATTTCTATAATTTTATTTACAATATTTTTATCAATTAAAAAATTTTGACCTAAACTTTTTTTTGCTTTAATCACTTTTGATCTAAAAATTTCAATGCTCTTATTAAACTTAGTGGATTAGATGAATTTTTATTAATCATACCTATATTGGGACCATGATCTGGCGAAACTCTATAAAAAGGTAAACCTAAAGTAATGTTAATAGCATCATATTCCTTTAAAGTTTTAAATGATGATAATATTTGATCATGATACATTCCAATAACAACATCATATTTTATTCTATTTTGTTTTAAAAAGATTGTATCTGCAGGAAAAGGACCATCTATTTTAAAACCCCTTTTTTTTAAAAATTTTATTGCCGGATATATTATTTTGATATCTTCATTATATTTTAAATTACTTTCACAGTGTGGATTTAAGCCTGTAACGGCTATTTTCGGTTTAAATCCAATTCTTTTTATATAAAAATCATTAATAAGTTTTATTTTTTGTTTTATTAATTTTTGATTAATACTTTTAGATACTAATTTTAATGGTAGATGTGTAGTTAAAGGACACACTGAAATATCTTCATTATAAAGTAACATTGCATAGTTTTTTATTGAAAATTTTTTAGATATATATTCTGTCATACCTAAAAATTTTTTATTCAGAAATTTAGATTTATCTATTGGGCCATTCAATAATTTATGTGTGAAATTCTTCTTTAAAATTTTAAATGCTAAATCAAAACAATCTTTAATATAATTTTTTTCATTATTTTTAAAATTTACATTTATCAAATTAATTTTTTTATTTTCAAATTTGTTTTTTTTTAAATTCACAATATCAATCAAATTTAATTCTTTTTTAATCTTAAATTTTTTCATTTCTTTTTTAAGAATTCTTAAAGAAGAAATAAGTATCAAAGGACTCCTAAATTTATTTTTTTTTAATGATTTAAAAAATATTTCATAAAAAATACTTTTTGGTTCTCCAGAAACTATTATTATTGGTTTATAATTTTTTGATTGTGACATTTTTTTGAACTTTATTAAAATATATATTTGAAAACTGATTTAATTGTTGGTTAGTTGAAATTCTAACTAACTCATTTAATTTATCCTTTAGGTTGATCTCACTTTTTATCATTTTGATGTCTTCTATTTTTAAAATTAATGCTCCACCAGGAACAATTATTGGATTGGTATAATTTCCAACCTCTAAATTTGATATATTGTCTTTTAATTTTTTACTAATTGTATCCTCGTTAATCCATCCTAGCTCACCACCATTATTTGAAGTTTCAGAAATACTGTGAATCAAAGCAGCATTTCTAAACCCTTTATTCATTATATCGTTTTTAATTATCTCATATTTATCTTCAATTTTTAAATTATCAGGTGTATTGAAAAGTATCTCTAAAAGAAAAAAAGATTTTATTTGTTTTTTATTATTATTTATAATTTGTTTTTCTAATTTTATTTTATCTATATAAACTTTATCAAAAAATTTTGAATATATAAGTTCATTCCATAAAGACTCAATTATAATTTTTTCTTTTATCAAGTCATAACTAATTTTTGATCTATTTAAAAAATTTTCAAATTCTTCTAATTCATTGAATCCAAGTTTTTTATACACAGATTCGATTATTATATTCAAATTACTTTCGTCAATTTCAATTTTATCAAAATGATTTGTTAACTCAATTTTTTTAATTTTTTCTCTAGTTAATGAATTTAAAGATATCTTTATAATTTCATCATTGTCTATATTTTGTAAATTTTTATTAGTTGCAGTCAAATATTTTACCTCATTCATTACATCTACAGATGTAATAATTTCGTTATTAATTTTCATTAATATCTTATTTTCAAATGCTGATAAGTTTATTGGTAATAAGAAAAATATAACCAGAAATAACAATTTTTCTTTTTTGAAATACATTTATTAGTCTCTATATAAACTTTGATCTATTTTTTGCTCATATTGTGTTATAGGAAAAAGAGTAATTGTAAATAATAGATCTTCTTTTGGTTTCAAATCTCTATCTTGATAATAAGTTTTCTTATATTTGATACCAGCAGTTAAGCAATCATTTTTATACTCATAAACTAAATTATAATATTCTGTTAAATCAATTTTTCTATTTCTTCTTGTGTTGAATGATATAAAATTATTATCATCAAACTTATAAGTTGTTGTATTATCTGTAAAATTTATATCACCCATTTTTCCACTTTTTTCTACGAAATTAAAATTTGTAACTAAGTTATTTAAAGATATTTGAGCACCTAATGAATTATACTCAAAAGTCTTAAGATCATTATCAACAGCAAAATCGTAGTCTAAATTTAAATTTTTAGAAATACTATAAGTTGAAGAACCAAATATATTTGAAGTTTTTTGATCAAGTGTACTTTGAGTTGGTATTGCCTCCTCATTCTTGTTTCTAAAAACTGTAGCTAAATTTAGCTCAAAATACTTATTTATATCCTCTAAAATCTCTTTTTTATAATCAAGGCCCAGAGTTAATGAATTCCCTTCTTCTAGAGTGTCATCTAATCCCAAACGATTTATTGAAAAAATGTTATCAACATTAATTTCTCTTTCTGTATCACTATAATTTTTCATATCACTTGGATTTGTTCTAAAGGATAACTTTGGGACTAATGAATTAGAAAATTTTTCATTTTCTTTAATTAATGGATAATTAATCTCATAGTTTAAAATACTCATTATTTCACTTTGAACACTTGATTTATAGACTTCATCATTTTTTCCTGATGTATTTACATTTTTTAAAAATATTTTAAAATTATTTTTAAAACCATTATTGGATATGTAATCAAAAGAATTGAATTCTAAATTATTATTGACAAGGGTTGTTAAGTTATTTGTATTTTTCAAATTATTGTTTCCATGGGATGAAAAACTTAAATTTCCAAATTCAATATTATCTAAATTCTTGTAAAAATTATAATATGGTAAAACATATTGATATCTATCTGACTCTGACCCTTTTAAAGTTTCATAAGATGTCATACCAATATCCATTGTAAAATCATCATGATCTAATTCTAAATTAATGTAAGAAATCAATTTGTCTTGATTTTTTGGTTTTATTTTAGTGTCAACTAAGTTTGTGTCAAATATTTTTAGATAAGTATCCATTGATACTTTTTCAAAAGAAAAATCTAGGAAACTTTTATTGAAATCGTCTAATTTAAGATCGTAATTAAATTTTGAAAAAAAATGCCCAATGCTATTTTTTTTACTTCCTGGAAGAGTTGATTTATATCCTTTAGTTAAACCTATGTCTGTTATTAAATTTGATTTTTTATTTTTCTGTCTATACTCATTTTGAAATAAATATATCTCCTTATCAAAAATTGTAGGTTTAAAAGTTAAATCTCTGTTTTTTGATATTACATGATAGTATGGAACAAGAATTGATGAACCTAAAATATTTGAATTATTTAACTGTGGTTGTAAAAATCCACTTTGTCTTTCAACTGAAGGATCTGGATGAAAAAATTTTGGAAAATATAAAACAGGTATATCGTATATTCTAAGGACTGATTTTTCATAGATCATTTGTTTTTTAGCTTTATCGTGTTTTACTTTATCTGCTTTAATACTCCAAGGTGGACATTTTTCATTTCTAATTTTACAACTTGTAAAAATCGCTTTATCTATAGTAGTTATATTTCCCTTTTTTTTAGAAGATATTCCATAAATTCTTGGATCATTATCAGTGACATCAAATATATTTTTTTTAAAATTTATTTTAGTATCACTAGCAATAAAATCTTTTTTAGCTAATTCAAAGACTCCATCTTTAAACTTATAAGTATCTCTTTCTATGCTTGTCTTATCAAAATTGGTTATAATTGTAACGTCTTCACCTTTTAATAAATCTTTATCAATTAAATATTCAAATTTACCAAATTCATAAAATGTTTGTTCTTCATCTATTACACTAGATTTTTCAGATGATCTTAATCTATTTTCATTTCGAAATAAAATGAGGTCTTGTGACTCAAAATTATATTTGGATTGAATTTTAGCTTTTGTATTTCCAATAGTGAATATTTTTTCCTGGTTTTTAAAATAGGAAACTTTTTCAGCAAAAATAATATAATCATTTATTTTATCCGTTATTTCTACATTTCCACTCGCATTTAATATGTTAAGAAGTTTGTTATATTCGAACTCATCGGCAACAATTAATAAACCTTCATCTGTTGTTATCTTACCTCTTTTTAAACCTTTAAAAATATTACCCTCATCTAAGATTTCGATTTCTGTAACATCGAAATTAAATTGTTCTGAACTGTAAATATTATTAATTTTAAATAATAATACGAATATTATAAAAAATATTAATTTAGATTTATTTTTTATTAATCTTTATAATTAATTTTGTATTAATCAGAAATAATATTAATAAAGGTAGCCAAACAGAGGCATATAGTGGTATCTTTTCTGTATCACCAAGAACATAAAAAAAATTATTCACATAATAAATTACCACACATAAAAACAGACCAATCGTTAATTTTAATGAAATACTTTTAAAATTTTTAGTATTAAACATGATTATTCCTGACAAAATTGTCATTAAAGTAAAGTACAATGGAAATGAAAATAACTTTTGTAATTGAAGATCTATTTCAGTAGTAGAATAATTTATTTGTTTGTAATCATTTCTCAAAGATATTAACTCAATTAACGATAAAGAAGATAAATTAGAGAATAAATTTTGAATCCTTTCATAATCAAAATTTGAAAAGATTTTTAAAGATTCAACAGATTGGACTTCATTATTTTCATAAATTTTTGGATTATAAATTAGCCATTCATTATTTTGAATATTTACTTTTTCACTGTTTATATTTCTTTTTAAATCATAATTTTGATCAAATTCACTTATAAAAACATCAATTAAAAAATCATTATCAATTTTAGAAGCATTAACAATTCTAATTTCAGAATTAATGATATCTTTAATCCATAAGCCATTGTTAGTAATTACCGCTAAATATTTATTATCATTTGAAAATTCATTTTTTATTTCTAAATAAATATTTTTTAAGTTAGAAGATAGGCTATAAAAAAGTGTAATAATGATAATACCTAAAATGAATGAAGTAACACTTATTATTGCCATAATTTTTGAATTTTTTAATCCTGAATATTTAAAAATATGAATTTGATTATTATCAAAAAGATTTATAAAAAAAACTTGAGTAGTTAATAAGAAAATAAAAGGATACATTTGAAAAATATAGTCAGAAGAATTTAAAATAGACACATAAAACGGAAAAAAAGAATTTACATTTTTATCTTTAAAAAATTCAACTTCGTTTAAAATATTAAGTACAATTACCAAACTCAACATTATAAAAAAAACATATATAAATGATTTTATAAAATTATTTATTAGAAATTTTAAATGTGTTGCAATCATATTTATTTTGTATAATTAAATTTAATTTTAAACTTTTGTGATATTAGTAAATATGTTGTACTAAAAATTATTATTGGCAGTAAAACAATAAATAGATTTTTTGAAAAATTATTTTGTATTAATTTAAGTGTAATCTCGGAAAAGATTATTGTGTTTAATCCAATAAAAAAAATAAAAATTCTATAACGTAGGTAATTTATATTTTCTTTAGATTTTACTATTAACAATAATGAAACAAGAATTAAAGAAGGTATATAAAAAGGTATAATAAATCTTTTATAAAGTTCTTTAAAAATATTATCTAAATTTTTTTTTGAACAATTATGAGTATTTTTTTCGAGACTTATATGACTTAAAAATTTTAATTTTTTGTCGTATAAAAAATTTAAACAGCTTAAAAGAACTATTGTGGATGTCTCCTGAGTTTTATTCACTCTAATAACATCAGCATCTAAATTGGATAAATTAAAATTTGAACTTTGAAAATTGAATTTTGAAATTTTATTATTTATTCTATTAATTGTTTCTCCGTTTGTTAGTTCTAGAATTTTGTCATTTTCTGTAATTATAAATTTCCCTTTTTTTGAGTAAGTGATTTGATATGCATTATCTGGCATATCTTTTTTGAGATATAGGTTAATCAAATTTCCATCATCGTCTTCATCGTCAGCATAGATAGTTAATCCTTGAATAGTATCGTTAAATTTTTTAGGTTTAATAAAACCCTCGAAAATATCTATATTAGAATTTTTAATTAACAATCGTGATACCTCTAAAGATTTTGGTACAAAAAAAGCTGTAAAAAAAATTTGAATTATCATTATTAAAAATGAAAATCTTATAAAAAAATTTATTAGTTGAATTTTGTTAACTCCAATACTCCAAAAAATCACTAATTCATTAGATAGTTCATATTTTGTGATTACATAAAAAAAACTAAAAAAAAGTGCAAAAGGCAAAATTTTTGAAATAATTTTTGGAAAATTTAATAATGAATAATTCAAATAAACTAAGTAACTTCTGCCGTCCTCGACCATAATGTCTAAAAAATTGACGGCTTGAAATACCCAAATTACGGTGCTTGAACAAATTAAAAAAATAGTGAAAAAGAATAGACAATCACTGAGAATTTTTTTAAATAAAATTTTTTTCATTGAAATCTAACAAAATAGCATTTATATATTTTCAACTTTTAGTTATCAATTAAAATACAACCTAAAGTACATATTTATAATAAATGTCAATAAAAATAAGCATAAAAAAGAATCAAAAGGATAAACTTATTAAAAACTATGTTCTTTTCTGTAGTGAGGAATATAAAATTTACGGTTTAAGCAATCTTACGTTAAATAATCAAAAAAAAGAACTAGGTCGATCTATATTTTCACATAAATCTAAAGATAAAAAAATAATATCTTTCAATATTAATTCCGATCAAAGAGTAATTTTAATAAAAATAAAGAAAAAATTTAATGAAACTGATATTGAAAAAAAAGGAGCAGATTTTTTTGATTTTATAAAATCTAATTCAGTATTAAATTTAACAATTTTTGAACAAAATATCAATGAAGTAAGTGGAACTAATAAATTTTTTTTAGATGATTTTTTACATGGAATAAAATTGAAATCTTATAATTTTGATAAATATAAATCAAAAAAAAACAATAAAATTTTTCAAATAACTATATCATTTAAGAATAAGCTTAAAAATTTTAATAAAAACAAAAGATATAACTCTTTAATAGAGGGAACTAATTATACAAAAGATCTTGTTTCAGAACCGGGAAATATTTTACACCCTGATGAATACGCAAAAAGATTAAGTCAATTAAAGAAATTTGGTTTAAAAGTTGCAATATATGACGAAAAAAAATTAAAAAAGATGGGCATGAATGCTTTATTGGGAGTTGGTCAGGGAAGTATAAGAGGGTCGTATTTAGTCACTATAGAATGGAAAGGTCTTAACTCGAAAATAAAGCCATTAGCTTTTGTTGGTAAAGGTGTCTGTTTCGATACTGGTGGAATTTCTTTAAAGCCAGCAAAATTCATGGAAGATATGACTTATGACATGGCAGGTTCAGCTGTGGTAGTTGGTTTGATGAAAAATTTAGCTTTGAGAAAGGCAAAAATAAATGCTGTTGGTGTAGTAGGGCTAGTTGAAAATATGCCAGGTGGGAATGCACAGAGACCAGGGGATATTGTAAAGTCCTTTAGTGGCAAAACAATTGAAATCTTGAATACCGATGCTGAAGGAAGATTAGTTTTAGCTGATGCTTTGACTTTCACAGAAAGAAAATATAATCCGCAATTTATAGTAGATTTGGCTACATTAACAGGAGCAATCATTGTTTCATTAGGTTCAGAATATGCAGGTCTTTTTTCAAATAATGATAAATTATCTTCACAACTTTTTGATGCTGGATTGAAAGTTGATGAGAAAGTATGGAGAATGCCACTGAGTAAAAATTATGATAAGTTAATTAACTCCAAAAATGCAGACATGCAAAATATTAATTATATAGGAGGTGCTGGATCAACAACAGCAGCACAATTTTTACAAAGATTCATTTTAAAAGATACACCATGGGCTCATTTAGATATCGCAGGCATGGCTTTTTCAAAATATGGAGGAGCATTAAGCTCATGGGGTGCAACAGGATTTGGAGTGAGATTATTAAATAAACTAATTGAAGATAATTATGAGTAATATTGAGCAAACTTTATCGATTATTAAACCAGATGCAGTAGAAAGAAACTTAGAAAGAGAGATAAAAGAATTTTTTTTACATAAAGGTTTTAAAATTTTAAAAGAAAAAAAGATTCAAATAGAAAAAAATGAAGCAGAAAAATTTTATAAAGTTCATGAAACCAAACCTTTTTTTAATGATTTATGCAGCTATTTATCATCAGGACCAATAGTGGCGATGGTTCTGGAAAAAGAAAATGCAGTTTTGGATAATAGAGAATTAATGGGAGCAACAAATCCTAAAGAAGCAGCTGAAGGAACTATTAGAAAAAAATACGGTATATCAATAGATAAAAATTCTATTCACGGTTCAGATAGCGTTGAGAATGCTAAAATTGAGATTGATTTTTTTTTTAAAGATTAACTATTGAACTTAAGATAAAATTTTTTTTATAGCTTTTGGAAATAAGACATGCTCTTTTTGGAGAACTTTTTTTGCCAAAGTTTTCACAGTATCATTTTTAAAAATTTTAACTTTTTTTTGTAGAATAATTTTACCAGAATCTAATTTAGAGGTGACATAATGAACAGTGCAACCAGAAAATTTTTCCTTATTTTTTATTACTCTTTCATGGGTATTTAAGCCTTTATATTTAGGTAAAAGAGATGGGTGGATATTGATTATTTTTCCATCAAATCTTTTTATAAAATTTTTAGATAAAATTTTCATAAAACCTGCTAGACAAATTAAATGTACTTTATTTTTTTTTAGATCGACTAAAATTTTTTTTTCATCCAAAAATTTTTTTTTGAATCCATAAGTTTTTTTTTTAATATTGTATTTTTTTGCATAGATAAGTCCTTTTGCATTTATTGAATTAGAAATTATAAGTTTTATGATTATTGGAGAATTTCTAAGCAATGAAAATTTGATTAAATTTTTTAAATTACTTCCAGTACCTGAAATGAAGACTGCAGTATTAATTTTTTGAATACCAATTGATTTTTTCATTTAATTTGACTTTATTTTTTCCTTTAGAAATTTTTCCAATAACGTATGGTTTAAATCTTTTTGAAAAATATTTGTAAATTATATTTAGTTTTTTTGGATTTATTATTAAACAAAATCCCACACCACAATTAAAAGTTTTTATCATTTCATTATCTTCGATTTCATTTTTTTTTAACCATCTAAATATTTTTTGAGTTTTAATCTTATTTAAATCTATTTCTGCACAAAGTTTATTAGGAATTACTCTTCTAATATTGTCAGGAATACCTCCCCCAGTAATATTTGCACATCCATTAATCAAATCTTTATCAATTAATTTTAATATTTCTTCAACATAAATTTTAGTTGGCATCATCAATTCTTTTTTTAAAAAATTATTCTTAGTTATATTAATTTTTTTTTTTTTAATGATATTTCTTATCAAAGAATAACCATTTGAGTGTAAACCTGATGAAGGTATAGCTAAAATAAGATCATTTTTTTTTATTTTATTTCCATTAAGAATTTTTTTTTCATCAACGATACCAACTGCAAAACCAGCAATATCAAATTTACCTTTTTCATAAGTACCTGGCATTTCTGCAGTTTCACCACCAACGAGTTCACATTTAGATATTTTACATCCCTTAAAAATACCTTTCATTATTGACTTTAATTTATACAAATCAATTTTATTGATTGAAATATAATCTAAAAAAAGAAGAGGCTTTGCACCTTGAACAATTAGATCATTAACACTCATTGCCACCAAGTCGATTCCAATTGTATTGTATTTTTTCAATTGATTAGCTATTTCAATTTTTGTACCAACTCCATCAGTACATGCTACAAGTTTTGGTTTTTTTATAGATGAAGGTATATCGCTAACTGACCCGAAACCTCCAATATTATTCAACTTTTTTTTGCCTTTTTTTTTTGATGAAATATTTGATATGAATTTAACAAATTTATCTGCAGTTTTAATATCAACACCGCTTTTTTTATATGTAAATAATCTTTTATTCATTACTATATAGTATGAGATTTATTGCTAAAATAATATTTTCAAAAAAGTTATATATTTTTTTTCTATTTCTATCTCTATATATATTTTTTTTTTCCACAGTTAAATTTGAAGTAAAAGCATTTGAAATCAACAACATAGATGTATCTAAACCATTTGAGATGGATTTTAATAAAAATGATGTAATTAATGAAGGTTTTAAAAAAGCTTTTTTTGAATTAATTTCCCTTATTTTAAGTTCTCAAGATCAAAAAAAAATAGATCAAATAAAACTCAATGAAATAAAAAGTATGGTAGAGACATTTACAATTACAGAGGAAAAATTTGTTGATGAGATTTATTATGTAAATTTGGGTGTTTCTTTTAATAAGAAAAATGTTTTTAACTATTTAGAAAAAAAAAATATATTTCCATCGATATCTCAAGAAAAAAGTTTTTTATTTATCCCAATTATAATTGATGAAAATAAAAAGGATTTGTTGATTTTTTATAATAATAAAGTTTATACTGAATGGAAAAATTATTCAAAAAGTTATCATTTAATTAAATATATTTTACCAGAGGAAGATCTAGAAGATCTGGATATTATAAAAAAAAAATATGAATTTATTGAGGAGTACGATTTTAAAGATATAACAAATAAATATGATTTAAATAGTTCTATAATTGCATTAATTTTTAAGAATGAGAAAGAGTTAAGAGTTTTATCGCGAATAACAGACGGAGATAGTATAATATTAAAAAATAATACATTTCCACTAGCAAAATTCGACAATAAAAAAAATTTAGAGAATCTTATAATCAATTTAAAAACAATTTATGAAGATTACTGGAAAGCATCAAATCAAATTAATACATCTATAAGATTAATCTTAAATGTAAAAGTGAATAATAAAGATAATTTAAAAAATCTGAGATTTGAAGAGACCTTAAGTGAAAATGATTTAGTTTATGATTTTTTTATTTCAAAATTTGATAAAGATTTTACATATTACCAAATCATTTTCAACGGTAGTCCAAATATTTTCTTAAAGACTATGAATGATAAAGATTATACATTTGATACTCAAAATAAGATATGGATATTAAAATGAATGATTCAAATCAGCTTCTGCTTAAATTAAAGCATGATCAAAATTTTAGAGATGAAGACTTTTTTGTTTCAGATAGTAATAAACATGTATTTGATCTTCTTAATAATTGGCCAAAATGGGAAAAAAATTTCTTAAATATATATGGTGAAAATTTTTCTGGAAAAACGCATTTAGTAAATATTTTTCTAAA
>MDSW01083734.1_pt1 | contig 12062 bp, 9 predicted proteins | sample 811171 | NCBI WGS metagenome assembly MDSW01 (sample SAMN05326641, study PRJNA326480) | marine metagenome | isolation source: seawater | place: Atlantic Ocean: North West | collected 2012
CTTTAAAACTATTGTTCAAAAAGCACAATCTGCTTTAAATTAATCTTCACTATTGTTTTATTTTTCTGAAGAAATAATCTGTAAGGATGCATGATCTTAAAAAAATTAAAGAAGAATTTATTTCAAAATTAAAAGAGAAATTAAATTTATCAGAAATTAACCAAATTAAATCAGATCTATTTGGTAAAAATGGATTAATTTCATCACAATTTAAAAAAATAGGAACTATTACTGAATCACAAAGAAAAGAATTTGCCACAGATTTAAATGTTATTAAAAACGAGTTACAAGATTTAATAAATACGAAAATAAATGAAATAGAAATAAATGAAATAAATGAAAAATTAGAAAAAGAAAAAATTGATGTAACTTTACCTGAAAGAACTTTTATTAGAGGAAAAATACATCCTGTATCACAAACTATAGATGAAATATCTTCAATTTTTTCAGAAATAGGTTTCAGTGTTGAAGAAGGCCCAGATGTTGAAAATGAATATAATAATTTTACAGCTTTAAATACTCCTGACAATCATCCAGCTAGGGATTTGCATGACACTTTTTATTTGGATGTTAATAAAGAAAAATTATTACGAACTCATACCTCACCAGTTCAAATAAGAACTATGATGAAAGGTAAGCCACCATTTAAAATTATTGCTCCTGGAAGAACTTATAGATCGGATAGTGATCAAACACACTCACCAATGTTTCATCAGGTTGAAGGTCTTTGTATAGATAAAGATATAAACATGGGTCATCTTAAAGGATGTTTGAATTATTTTATAAAAGAATTCTTTGAAATTGATAAAATTAAAATGAGATTTAGGCCAAGTCATTTTCCTTTTACAGAACCTTCTGCTGAAGTTGATATAGGATATGAAATTAAAAATGAAAAAATAGTAATTGGGGAGGGAAATAAATGGTTAGAAATTTTAGGTTGTGGAATGGTTCATCCTAATGTTCTTAAAAATGTAAAATTAGATCCAAAGAAATTTCAAGGTTATGCTTTTGGTATAGGAATAGATCGTTTGGCAATGTTAAAATACGGAATTAATGATCTTAGATCTTTTTTTGAGTGTGACTATAGATGGATAAATCATTTTGGTTTTGATCCCTTAGATGTTCCAACCAATTACAGAGGTTTAAGTAGATGAAAATTACTTTTGATTGGTTAAAAGATCATTTAGAAACAAAAAATTCTGAAAATCAAATGTTAGATAAGCTAACAGATATTGGTTTAGAGGTTGAAGGATTAGAAAATACATCTTCGGATTTAGATAAGTTTCTAGTAGCAAAAATTGTTAAAACAGAAAATCATCCTAATGCTGATAGACTTAAGGTCTGTGATGTTGATATTGGTAATAATAAAATAATTAAAGTTGTTTGTGGAGCTTTAAATGCAAAGAAAGATCTTATAACTATTTATGCTCCTCCAGGATCGGTAATTCCTAAAAGCAAAATGAAATTAGTAGTTGCTCAAATAAGAGGTGTAATTTCATATGGTATGCTTTGTTCAGAGTCAGAGCTTAATTTATCAGATGAAAGTGATGGAATTACTGAACTAAACTACAATAAATATAAAAAAAAGATTGGAAAAAAATATTTTACTAAAAATACTTCAAATTTTATTGATTTATCTATTACGCCTAACAGACCTGATTGCTTGGGAGTAAGAGGTATAGCTAGAGATTTGTCGGCAGCTAGTTTTGGAAAACTTAAAAGAAATGGAATTGATAAAATTAAATTTGAAGGAAAACAAAAAATAAGAGTAAAAATTTTAAAAGAAAAAAATCAGGGCTGTACATCATTTGGAAGTTGTTTAGTTACTAACGTTAAAAATACCGAAAGTCCCAAATGGCTTAAAGATAAGTTAATTTCAATAGGTCAAAAGCCAATCTCTGCAATTGTAGATATAACAAATTATGTAATGATGGATATGAATAGACCACTTCATGCTTATGATGCTGATAAAATTCAAAAAGGTATTATTGTAAGAAACTCAAAAAAAGGTGAAAAATTCACCGCCCTAGATAATAAAGAGTACAAGCTTGATCATGGCATGTGTGTAATTTCAGACAATTCTGGTGTACTTGGATTAGGAGGAATTATTGGTGGAACTAAAACAGCAACTGAGCTTGAAACCAAAAACGTTTTAATAGAATCGGCTTATTTTGATCCAAGATCAATAAGAAAAACTGCCAATCAATTGACTATAGATACGGATGCAAAATTTAGATTTGAAAGAGGAATAGATCCTCTATCAATTGAAGAAGGATTAATTAAGTCTGCGAAGCTAGTAAAAGAAATTTGTGGTGGAAAAATAAATAAAATAGATATTCAAAATATAAGTAATTTTAAAAAAACTGATATTAATTTTGAGATTAAATTATTTGAAAAAATTTCAGGATTTAAAATTTCAAATAAAAAAGTTCTAAAAATTTTAAATGATTTAGGATTTGAAGTTAAGAGCAATAAAGATACTCTTAAATTAAAAGTTCCATCTTGGAGACCTGATATAACTCAATCAATAGACGTTATTGAAGAATTATTGAGGATTTATGGTTATGATAAGATCAAAATGGTTGATCCGATTAAAATAAGAAGAAAACCAACATTAAGTAAATCTCAAAAATTATTTCATTTTTTGCAAAGATCAGTAGCTACCAAAGGTTATCAAGAGGCTATAACTTGGTCATTTACTGATTCTAAAATTAACGATTTATTTAAATCAAATATAAAGAATATTGAAATTGTTAATCCAATTAGTTCAGATCTAAATGTTTTAAGAAATTCAATTTTTTCAAATTTAATTATGTATATAAATAAAAATTTAGATAGGGGTATAAAAGACCTTTCATTATTTGAAATTGGCCCAGTATTTTATGGATCAAAACCGGGTGATCAAAAAATAGTTGTTGGTGGTCTACGTTCAGGAAAAATTTCAAGACTTTCGTGGTTAGAAAAAGAGAGAAATTTGGATATTTTTGATATTAAAAAAGACGTTATTCAAACTTTAGTTGAAGCAGGATATAGTAAATCAAAAATTGTAATCGATGATCAAACACCAAATTATTATCACCCAGGTAAATCTGGAAGAGTTTTTTTAAATAAAGAAAAGGATAAAGTTGCTGCTTATTTTGGGGAAATTCATCCAAATATTTTAAAAAAAATTGATATAAAAACAGAGTCTTTAGTTGGTTTTGAAATATTTTTAGACAATCTAAAAAAAACAAGAAAATCACTTAATGATCAAAAAAAAATTTATCAAGTATCTGATTTTCAAAAATCAGAGAGAGATTTTGCTTTTATAATAGATAAAAATTTTAAATCCCAAGAACTAATTGAAATTATTTCAAATGTTGATTCACAATTGATAAGAGAAGTAAATATTTTTGATGTTTACCAAGGTGAAAATATTCCAAATGATAAGAAGTCTATTGCACTAAATGTAACTATTCAATCTATGAGTAAAACATTAAAAGATGAGGATCTAGAAAAAATCAATAAGTTAATTATTGATACTGTGGAAGATAAAACAGGCGCTAAAATTAGATCATAGAATTAATGAGCACTATCGATAATATTAGAAATTTTGCGATTATAGCTCATATTGATCATGGTAAATCTACTATAGCAGATAGAATTATCCATAAATGTGGAGGGTTAACAGAAAGAGAGATGAAAGCTCAAGTCTTGGATTCTATGGATATTGAAAGAGAAAGAGGGATAACTATTAAAGCTCAAACAGTAAAATTAAAATATAAAGCAAAAAATGGTAAAGAATATATATTAAACATTATAGACACCCCTGGTCATGTAGATTTTAGTTATGAAGTTAGCAGATCCCTTTATGCTTGTGAGGGATCAATTTTAATTGTTGATAGCACCCAGGGAGTTGAAGCTCAAACATTGGCTAATGTTTATCAAGCTTTAGATATTAATCATGAAATTATTCCTGTATTAAATAAAATAGACTTACCAGCCTCTGATCTTGAAAGGACAAAAAAACAAATAGAGGAAGTAATTGGTATTGATACCATGAATGCAGTTTCTTGTTCAGGGAAAACAGGTGTTGGTATTGAGGAAATTTTAGAACAAATAGTCAATCAATTACCTGGTCCAAAAGGAAATTCAGATGAATATTTAAAATGTTTATTAGTTGATAGTTGGTATGATACTTACTTAGGAGTAGTAATCTTAGTTAGAGTAATTAATGGAAAGATTATGAAAAATATGAAAATTAAAATGCTTTCAACAAATCAAGATTATATTGTTGAAAAAGTAGGTGTTTTTACTCCTAAACCTAAGGATATTGAAGAACTTAATGCTGGTGAGATTGGATTTATTACCACTGGTATTAAAGTTTTATCTGAGACAAAAGTTGGTGATACAATTTGTGACACATCTAAACCTCAGATTAAAGCTTTACCAGGTTTTAAACCAAGTAAACCAGTAGTTTTTTGTGGATTATTCCCAGTTGATAGCTCTGAGTATCAAAAACTAAAAGATGGATTGGCAAAATTACAATTAAATGATGCGAGTTTTTCATTCGAAGCTGAGTCATCATCTGCTTTAGGATTAGGTTTTAGGTGTGGATTTTTAGGACTATTACATCTTGAAATAATTACAGAAAGATTAGAGAGAGAATTTGATGTAAATTTGCTTACAACAACTCCAGGAGTTGTATATAAAGTTAACTTGAATAGCGGTAAAACTATTGATTTACAAAATCCATCAAGTCTTCCCGATCCTACTTTAATAAAATTTATTGAAGAACCATGGATAAAAGCAACGATAATAACTCCAGATCAATATTTAGGATCAATAATAAAATTATGCCAAGATAAAAGAGGAATTCAAATAAATTTAAGTTATTCGGGAAATAGAGCTGTTTTAAGTTATGAACTTCCTTTAAACGAGGTGGTATTTGATTTTAATGACCGAATTAAATCAATGACAAGCGGTTATGCAAGTTTTGATTATGATATAATTGGTCATAGAGAAGGGAATCTAGTTAAATTAGGCATTTTAGTAAATAGCGAGTCGGTTGATGCATTATCAATGATGATTCATAAAGATTTTGCTCAAAAAGCTGGAAGAGAAGTTTGTGAAAAATTAAAAGATTTAATTCCAAGACATAATTTTATGATACCTATCCAGGCTGCAATAGGTGGTAAAATTATAGCAAGAGAAACAATTAAAGGTTTTAAAAAAGATGTTTTGACTAAAATTCATGGAGGAGGTGCAACCGATAGAAAAAGAAAACTATTAGAAAAACAAAAAAAAGGTAAAGCGAGATCTAAACAATTTGGTAGAGTTGAAATTCCTCAAGAAGCATTTATTGGTGTATTAAAAATTAATAAAGAAAAATAAATACCTATGATTTATTATTAAAAAATAATTTTAAATAGAAAATAATTTTGTTTAATTCTAAATTTTTTAAATCTGGATAAACTGGAAGTCTTATTACTCTATCCCAAACATTATTTGTTACATTCATATTTCCTCTTTTAAATTTTTTACCAAAAGTTGAGGAATGCAAGGGAACGTAGTGGAATGTGGCAGGTATTTTTCTTTTTTGTAAAAAAGATCTTAATTTTGAAGCTATTTTCTTATTTTTCATTTTGAAAGCAAACAAATGAAAAACATTCTTTGAATTTTTATCAATATTTAATAATTCAATTCTATCATTATTTAGTTTTTTTAAAAAATTATAATATTTATACCAAATGATTTTTCTTTTTTTTTTAAGTTTATTTGATCTTAAAAATTGACTGTAAATAAGAGCTGAGGATAATTCTGAAGCTCTATATTCTGAGCCACAATCAACCCAAGAGTAATAATTTTTTTTTGATTTTGTTTTATTTTTTTCTGATATAAATTGTTTATTATAGTTTTCTAAAAATTTTATTCTGTCAGTTCCTTTATCTAATAAAAAATTAGCTCTTTTTAAAAGTTTTGAATTATTAATTGATATAGCTCCACCTTGCCCGCCAACGATGTTTTTTGTTTCATGAAAACTAAAAACTCCTATATCTCCTATAGTTCCTGCATATTTGTTATTATATGAGGATAAGAATGAATGAGCGGCATCTTCAATTAGAAATAATTTGTACTTTTTTTTAATTTTAATAATTTTTTTTAAATTTATACAGTTGCCACCATAATGAACTACAAATATTGCTTTAGTTCTTTTTGTAATTAATCTTTCAATTTGATCTTGATCTATTTGAAGATCATTCGAATTGACATCTATAAAAACTGGTTTCGCTCCTCGCAAAACTACCGAATTTGCTGTAGATGTAAAAGTATATGAAGGCATAATAACTTCATCACCATGCTTTAAATTAATTAAAGAAGAAGCCATTTCCAAGGCATCCGTACAACTTTGGGTAAGTGCAATAAATTTTGATTTAATTTTTTTTTTTATAAGAATTTCTGTTTTTTTTTGAAAAAAACCGTCAGAAAAAATTTTATTTTTAAGCACCTTATTAATATTGCTTACTTCTTTTTGTGAAATTGAGGGCTTTGAAAAAAAAATCAATCTAGTATCCAATCTTTATATAAATGTTTGTTTTTTACAATTTCAGAAGGAAAGCTTTCATTAATATCTATTTTTTTTAATTTATAATTTCTTTCAAAAGGATCAATTAAATTTTCTACTCTTTCTTTAATTTTTAAAACATCAGTAAATTTTTTTTTATTAAATTCAGAATGTTCTGATGCTTTTATTTTTTCTGCTATTTTATAATAATCCATGAGATATGTAAAATGCCATCCTCCATTACTAATTAAATCAATACTTTTTTCTTTCCAAAATTTCCAAAAAGGTGAAAATTTATTTTTTATTTTTAATGCACGAAATGATGAAAATTTATCTAAATTTTTTTTTAAACATATTCTTGATCCTGGCCATTTATCTCCAGAGTTCTCAGTTTCATTATAAATATTCAATTTATAGTAAAAAATTTTTTGTAAAAAAATTCCATATTTAAAAGTATCGTATCTGAAGTTGCTAATTGATTCAGGATTTGGAATTTCGTCTTCATCAGAAACTAAAATTAGATCATTTTTATCTGCATCAGCAATGCCTTCTTCAAGACGATTAATTTGATAATTATACAATGGGTATTTTTCATTTTTAATAGATTTGATACTAGGCATATCATCAACAACAATATACCGAATTTTATTAGTGATTTTTTTAAATCTTTTAAATTCAAAATTAAGTTTTTTTCTCTCACCTGAATGTGTTTTAGTTGCTTCACAAACGATAAAATAATCAACTAAATTATCTAAAGTTTTAATTCTTAAGTCAAAAAGTAAATTACTTTGATAGAATGGAATACAATCATAAATTTTTTTATTCTTTAACATAGGTATTAAATGTTTATATTATAAATTTTAATACAATATGCGAATAAAAAAAGTATTTATTGATCTTTTGAAGCACTTTTTTAAATTTAAACCAAAAAAAGTAAATAATTATTTATCTAGAACAAATGTTTTTAACAAAAGTAGAAAACAAATTATAGAACAAAAATATATCTTTAAAAAAATTAAAAAATATCATAAAAAAAAAATCTTGGATTACGGATGTAATGATTGCTTTTTTTCAACAATTATTGACAAGAAAATAAAATATTATGGAGTAGATAATAATAAAGAATTGCTTAACAAAAAGTTAAAAATTTATAGTAAGAATTTTTTATTTTTAAAAAAAACAAAAATACCCTTCAGGAAAGAATATTTTGATTGTGTGCTCCTGAGTCATGTTCTACCTCATATTTATAATTCAAAAAGTCTAATTGAGGAAATTAAAAGAGTTTTAAAAAAAAATGGTATTTTAATAATTGTTTGTCCAAATAAAATATTTAAATTTTTTTATTTCTTTTTAAATATATTCAATAATTATATTCCTGATGAAACTATATCTAAACATTTTTCATCAAAAAATGTACAAGATTTGTTTGATAATAATTGGAAGTTATTAGAAACTAATGAATATTCTATCCAAAAAAAAATTAAAAAAAAATATTTAAATTCAAGATTTATAATAATTTTTAAAAAACTATAAGTTACTTATTTAAAACAGTTGAATAATGATATAGATATTTAGTCAGCTTAAAAAACATGAATATATCAATTTAAAAATTTAAAATTTATTTTGTCTAAAAATTATAAAATAAAATCTATTGTTGTTACGGGAGGTTCGGGTCGCTTTGGGACAGTTTTAAAAAAATTTAAAAGTAATTATAAGATTTTTTTTCCAAATAAAAAGGAACTTGATATTTTGAATTTTAAATTAATAAGAAAATATTTATCTAAAGTAAAACCAAAATATTTAATTCATTTAGCTGGTCTTTCTAGACCTATGAACATTCATGAAAAAGATATTAAAAAAAGTATTGATTTAAACATTATAGGAACAGCTAATATAACCAAGGCTTGTGAAGAAAAAAAGATTAAGTTGATTTATTTTTCAACAAATTATGTCTATCCAGGCAAGAAAGGAAACTATAGAGAAACAGATCCTTTATTACCAGTTAATAATTATGCTTGGTCAAAATTAGGAGGAGAAGCTTCAGTTAAACTTTATAAAAATTCTCTTATTTTGAGATTGTCTATGACAGAAAAACCATTTGTACACAAGAAAGCTTTTACTAACGTCAAAACAAGTTTTATTTATCATGAGGAAGTTGTACCTATAATTTTTAAAATTCTAAATAAAAAAGGAATTTTAAATGTTGGAGGAAAAACAAATTCTATTTTTAATTTTGCAAAAAAAGATAATAAAAAGTTAAAAAAAATTTATCTAAAAAAGAATGAAAAAATTGGAATTCCTTTTAATTCTTCAATGAATTTACATAAAATGAATTTTTTCATAAAAAAAAATAAACCTTATTGATATTTATAGGAAAAAAAGTGTTGGAATTATATTTATGTTCATTTGCAAGTCCAGATTTAAAAAGGAGTGCTAGTAGATTTGAAAAACAATCAAAAAAAATGAATGTTTATAAAAAAATAAAAATATATGGGTTAAATGATTTGAGTGATAAAAAAAAAACTCAAATTAAATCATTTAAAAAAAAAAGATTATTTGGTTTTGCTAGCTGGAAACCAGAAATAATTTTAGATTTTATAGAAAAAATTCCTAATAATTCTATTTTACAATATTCAGATGTAGGATGTCATTTTAATGAAAATGGTAAAGAGAGATTAAAAGATTATGTAAATATAACTAATAAAAATGAAATCTTGGCATTTCAATATAAGATGCCTAATTTTGAATTTAAAAAAAAATTAAAATTTCAAATTTATTTTGAAAATCAATATACAAAATCTGATCTTTTTAAATTTTTTAATCTTGAAATTAATTCTCCTATAGCAGCCTCAGAACAGATATGGTCAGGAACAATGTTTTTCAAAAATAATTTGAAAACAAAAAATTTTTTAAAAAAATGGCTTGATGTATGCAATGTTAACCAACTTATAGATGACAGTCCTTCTAAAGAAAAAAATCATGATGGATTCGTTGAACATAGGCATGATCAAAGTGCTTTTTCAATTTTATGTAAATTAAATAATGTATCTTTATTATCAGCTTCAGAATGTGAGTGGGCAGAGGATGAAAATAATAGATATTGGGAACATTTAAAGAATTTTCCAATATTAGCTAAAAGAGATAAAAGATATAACATTTTTAAAAGATTTTTTTTTAGACAATCTAAAAATTTTAAAAGAATTTTAAATTTATGAAAAATTTAGATATTTACTGTGTAACTGACAAAAAATTAAATTTTTTGGAAAAAACCCCACTAAAATTGGTTGGTGTTGGAAAAGAAAATTTCTCTGAAAAATACTTAAGATGTGATGAAAAAAAAAATATTTATCATAAGGAAAAATATTATTCTGAGCTAACCTTTCATTATTGGTATTGGAAAAATCTTTTATCAAGCGAAAAAAAAAATTGGGTTGGATTTTGCCAAAAACGAAGATTTTGGATTAATCCTAAAAAAGAACAAAGTTTAATTACAAAAGAAAATCTTAATGAATTTTTACTTCTAGAAATTTGTAAGGAAATGAATGAATTTGAAAGTTTTTTATGCAATCCTATTAGTGTTTCTGGAGCAAAAAAAATAAAAATTATAAAAAGAGGATGGAAAAATTTACTAAAAGATCCAACAATTTTATTTGACTCTGGAAAGCACAATATTTCTTTACACTTTGATATGCATCATGGATACATGAATTTAGAAAAAGCTATTAATTTATTAGATAACAAAAACAAACAAGATTTTTTTGATTTTGTTAATAAAAAAACAGATTTCAATCCACATATAATGTGCATAGCTACACCTGCTATTTTAGAGAAATGGTTTGAAAGTTTATTTTCATGGCTGGAAAGATGTGAAGCAGAATTTGGTTTTGATGATTTAAAAGGATATGATACCCAAAGACTTTATGCATACTTAGCTGAAAGATATTTATCATATTGGTTCAAAAAATATACTAAATGTAGAGAACTTCCTTGGACAGTGATTCAAATATAGCTTTGGAGAGGTGGCCGAGTGGTTTAAGGCGCACGCTTGGAAAGTGTGTGTACCTTCAGAGGTACCGTGGGTTCGAATCCCACTCTCTCCGCCACTAATTAACCTTTAATTTAAAAGGTTTATAATTATATTATAAATAGATAATTTTTTTTAAAAAATGATATAATTATTTTTTCCAAAAAATAAAAAATGACAAACAAAAATACATATCAAGCAGATTCAATCAAAGTTCTTAAAGGTCTTGAAGCGGTAAGAAAAAGACCTGGCATGTATATTGGTGACACAGATGATGGCACTGGTTTACATCATATGGTTTATGAGGTTGTTGACAACTCTATAGACGAAGCCTTAGCGGGATATTGTGAAAATATTTCAGTAAAAATTAATTTTGATGGGACGGTAACAGTAAAAGACGATGGTCGAGGGATACCAGTAGATATACATAAAGGTGAAAAAAAATCAGCAGCTGAAGTGATTATGACTCAATTGCATGCAGGAGGTAAATTTGATCATGACTCATACAAAGTATCTGGCGGACTTCATGGCGTAGGTGTTTCAGTAGTGAACGCTTTATCTGAAAAATTGAAATTAGAAATTAATAGAGATGGCAAAGTATACTATGTAGAATTTAAAAATGGTGAAGCGGTAGCACCATTAAAAGTTTCAGGCAAATCAAAGGAAACTGGAACTAAAATTACTTTTCTACCCTCAAAAGAAATTTTTTCATCAATAAAATTTAGTGGAAATATTATTGTAAAAAGAATGAGAGAATTAGCTTTTCTGAATAAAGGGATTAAGATTGTTTTTATAGACGCTAGTAATAAAAAAGAAAAAGTTCAAAATTTTAAGTTTAATGGTGGAGTTTTAGAATTTGTAGATTTTTTAGATGAAAAAAGAGAAAAATTACAAAATAAAAATGGAAATGATCTTTTTAAGAGACCGATTTATATTGAGGGAAAAAAAAATAATATTGAAATTGAATGTTCATTAAAGTGGAATGCAGGTTATTCAGAAGATGTTTTACCTTACACAAATAATATTTATCAAAAAGATGGTGGAACTCATGTATTAGGATTTAGAAGTGCTTTAACACGTGTAGTAAATAAATATGCTAATGAACATAATCTTTTAAAAAAAAATAAGCTGTCAATCTCAGGAGATGATATTAAAGAGGGATTAACCTGTGTCCTTTCGGCAAAAATTCCAGATCCAAAATTTTCATCACAAACAAAGGATAAACTTGTTTCTTCAGAAATTAGGATGATTGTTGAGACAATAATAAATGAAAAATTATCAATTTGGTTCGACCAGAATCCGTCAATAGCAAAAATAATTTTATCTAAAGTTATACAAGCAGCAATGGCAAGAGATGTTGCTAGAAAAGCAAGAGAAAATGTAAGAAGAAAGGGGGCTTTAGAATTAAGTGGTCTTCCTGGAAAATTGGCCGATTGTCAGATTGGCAAACAAGATGGTACAGAATTATTTATTGTTGAGGGAGACTCTGCAGGA
>MDSW01193400.1_pt1 | contig 12062 bp, 13 predicted proteins | sample 811171 | NCBI WGS metagenome assembly MDSW01 (sample SAMN05326641, study PRJNA326480) | marine metagenome | isolation source: seawater | place: Atlantic Ocean: North West | collected 2012
ATTGCTGCAAATAAAAAGAATGGCCATAATTTAATTCTTTCTGCTAAAGTTCCTGAAACAATCGAAACAGTTGTTGCACAAAATACCATCTGAAAATACCAATCAGAGCCATCAGCATAGCCAGTTTCAATTGAGCTTGAGTCTGACCATGGTAAAAACTTACCGATAAAACCACCTTCTGGTATTCCATAAGCTAGATTATACCCAAACAACCAAAACATAATTCCAGCAATTGAAAATAAACCTATGTTTTTTGCACATATTACAGATACACTTTTTGATGTAACCATCCCAGATTCTAGCATAGCAAAACCAGCCGCCATAAACATGACTAGGAAACCGCAAACTAAAAATAGGAATGTATTAAATATAAAACTAACTTCCGCAGATACAGTTGTTTCTGCGTAACTCGACGTTGTTAAAACCATTAATATAAATAATGGCATTAGTAACTTTGATTTAATCATAATTTCTCCTTATCTATTTTTAAGTAAATATATTTTAATTTTTATTAAAACTATTGAAATTTTGGAAACTCAGACATGCACTTTTTTTAACTATTGTGATTTTGTAAAGTCAGATATGCATATTTATAGTGTGAAAAATTATCTGACTTTTATCTTAATTAAAAACAAACTAAGTGATCAATATAAATTGGTCTTTTAATTCCAAATTTATCTTTTATTTTATGCTGATGTTCATGATGAGAGTGTACGAATACAGGAATGAGCTGATTATTCATTGTCTTTAGAGTATAAATAAAATTTGTTCCTCTAAATTTTCTATCGACTACCTCTAATTTTAAATTACTTTGATCGTCGTGCTCAAGATCTTCAGGTTGAATTAAAAGCTGAACTGTAGATCCTTTTGTTTGTTTTTTAATAAAATTTCCTTTTATTATCCCTAATTCGCTATTTTCCAAGCTATCATTTCCCGTCACTTTAGCCTCGATTAAAATACCTCTATTTAAAAAATTAACTACTTCCACGGAGTTTGGGTAATGATAAATATTATATGGGATATCAAATTGTTTTAATGATTGGTCTAATATAATGCCACATTTATTTCCCATATAGAAAGCTTCATAAGAATCGTGAGTAACTATTATTGTTGAAATATTTATTTCGTTTAAAATCTTTTTAATTTTCAATTGTAGTTCCTCTTTTAAACTTTGGTCAATATTAGAAAAAGGTTCATCTAATAACAACAAATCTGGCTTCGACATTAATGATCGTGCTAAAGAAACTCTTTGCGCTTCCCCTGCGCTAATTTCATGTGGATATTTTTGCTGTAATTCTTCTAAACGTAATAAATTAATTAAATCATAAACTGAAAAATTAAATTTTTTATCTTTGTTTCTATTTGCTCCAAATTTAATATTTTCGATAACATTATAATGCGGAAATAAACAATTTTCTTGAAAAGAAAGAGCTACGTTTCTTTCTTCAGGCTCCATATGAAAATCAGGTGATGAAATAGTTTTGCCTTTTAAAATAATTTTTCCATTTTCAATTTTTTCTAATCCAGCTATTGTTCTTAGCATAGTAGTTTTGCCAATTCCTGATGGACCTAGTAAACAAATAATTTCACCTTCTTTTTCTAAATTAAAAGTAACATTATTTACTTTATTTTTTTTGCTGGCTGCAAATGTGACGTCTTGAATTTCTAAAAAATTTTCACTCATATATTATATTAATTATCAGATAATATATATTTAGAAACAAATAAAATAAACGTACTCGCTATTAAGATAAGAGATAATGATGGTGCAGCAGCAGCTTCTAATAGGTCTTGAGAAGCATAAATATAAGCGGTTGTTGCAAATGTTTCAAAATTAAAAGGTCTAAGTATTAGTGTTATTGGTAACTCTTTTATTATTTCAATAGCAATTAAAATACTTATCAAAAAAATACTGTTTTTAAGGTATGGAATATGAACCTTGGTAAAAGTTTTAAATTTAGAATATCCTAAAAGGTAAGCACTCTCATCCATCGATTGGTTTATTTTTAAATATCCTGATTTGATCCCATTTGAAGATAAGGCAAAAAATCTTATAAAATAAACTATCACTAATCCAAGAATAGATCCTATAAAAAGTTTTTTAAAATTTATAAATAAAAAACTATCTAAGTATGAAACTAAAGTGATAAAGGCCACTGCAAGTATTACACCTGGAATGGCGTATCCAGATATAGAAAATGTGGTTAATATATTGAGAAATTTACTTTTGGTTACTCTATTGCCGTAGTTAGCAATAAATGCAAAAGTAATCATTAATATACACGATAAAAAAACTAATAAGATGGTATTAATGCCTATATTTAGAAAACTTATATCTTGTAAATATTTGGGGAATTTAAGAGTCCAATAAATCATTTGAGAAACAGGAAATAAAAAACTGCAAAAAAATAAAATACTACAAAAACTTGTCGCGTAAAAAGATTTTATACCAGTGAGCTTAATTTTTTGTCTTTTTAAAGGTCCTCCCCTAGAAGGTGCGTGATATCTTGCCTGTTTTCTAGAAAAATTTTCGATAAATAATAAAAATAAAATAAATAATAAAAGTATAAAAGAAATTTGGTTAGCTGACCCTAAATCGTCAAAAGCAATCCATGAATTATAAATAGCAGTAGTAAGTGTCGATATACTAAAAAATGAAACAGTCCCAAAATCAGATAAAGTTTCCATTGCTACTAAGGATAGGCCCGCCACTATTGCTGGTCGTGCGGAGGGTAGTGTAATTTTTAAAAAAGTATTTTTTGTTGATAATCCAAGATTTTTTCCTGCTTCAATTAAATTCTGCGATTGATAATAAAATGAAGCCCTGGTTAAAACATAAACATAACCAAATAAAGAAAAAGATATAGATAAAATTGAACCTAATAAACCATCAAATTTCGGTATATGAGAATTATATTCATATGGTCCAAATAAATTAGTAAGTATTGAAAAAGCTGTTCCATAGTTTTCAAAAAATGCTGTTAATGAATAAGCATAAATGTATGCTGGAACAGCAAATGACAATATTAGACTCCATTTAAAAAAATTTGCCCCTGGAAAACTATAAAATGAAACACAATATGCTGCGCCTACTCCAAATAAAAAAGTTAAAAATAAAACACCCATTAAAAGTAAAATAGAGTTTGAAATGTACTTTAATAAAAATGTATTTTTTAGAAGAGTGAGATAGTCTGAGGTTGCTTCAAAAAAACCAAAAAAAACTGTGATTATGGGTAATGCTACTAATATTGAAATTAATAATGAATTAACGTACCAAATATTGATTTTTTTAAGTACCATTTTTAGAGCTTTTAAAAATTGATCTGACAATTGTTTTTATTTCATTTATTTTTATTTCATTTAATGTTCTTCCACCTATCTGCCTATCAATTTTTAAAGCTTCATTTAAACACGGCGCACAACCAACCTTAGATTTATTCAAATCGAATGAGGGTTCGTCTAAATATTGTTCTAATTTGTTTGTGCGCTTCATGTTTACCTAATAATTATTCCCATCCAGCTTCTGTCATTACCTGTAATGCATCAGCTTGTCTTTTTCCGTAATTAACAACTTTAGTTTTTAGATCTTGTTTAAAATCTAATCCCATATTAACTACTAATGGATGAGGAGAAACACCTGCTATCATTGGATACTCAAAAGTATTGTTAACAATATGTTCTTGAGCTTCTGTGCTTAATAGAAATTCTACCAATTTAATTGCATTAGCTTTGTTTGGCGCGCCTTTAACAAGCCCTGCACCACTAATGTTCATGTGCGTGCCTCTACCATCTTGATTTGGAAAGAAAGGTTTAACTTTTTTAGCAGCCGCTTGTTGTTCTGGACCTTTTTTTCCAGACAACATTAAAGCTAAATAATATGTATTTGCTACGGCTATATCAGCTTCACCTGCGGCAACAGCTAAAATTTGAGCTCTATCGTTGCCTTTTGGTTTTCTTGCCATATTATCAACCATCGCTTTTGCCCATTTAGCAGTTGCAGCTTTTCCATTATTTTTTACTAACGAAGCAACAAGTGATTGGTTGTAAATATTATTTGATTTTCTTATTACAACTCTACCCTTCCATTTTGGGTCTGCTAAACTTTCATAAGTTAATCCAGCTAATTCCGCTCCACTAACTCTTTCTGGGGCGAAATAAACTATCCTAGCTCTTTTAGCAATCCCAACCCAATGAGAAGTTCTAAAATTTTTAGGAACTGCAGATTTAATAGCTTCGGATGTTAGACCACCTTGAAGCATACCTTTAGCTTTAAATGCTCCTAGTCTTCCAGCATCAGCTGTAATATAAAGATCTGCTTGGCTATCTGCTCCCTCTTCAATTATTCTTTTTTCAAGAACTTTTGATTTTCCTGAAACAACATTTACTTTAATCCCAGTTTTTGCTGTAAATTTTTCATACAATTGGACATCTGAATCATAGTGTCTAGCACTAAATACATTGACTTCATTTGCGCTAGCAATACCGCAAAGCATGAAAAAAACTGAAACTATTGAAATAATTTTCTTCATAATATTTCCTTTCATTACAATTAATTTGATCATGACATATAATGAGAATGATTATTAATTGCAATGATAATGATTATCAATATCACTTTGTCGCATATATTGCAACTAAAAAGTGTATTTTAGCTTAAGCTTTCTATGTATATGCTAAGTTGTAGGAAAAATTAAATGGCTAACGATAAAACATCAATACTTTTGTCTGACGTATCAATAGAAGGTGATTTGGTAGAAAAAGATAAGATAATAATTGACGCAAAAATTAGTGGCGATATCAAAGCTGAGAATGTTGAAACGCATTTAAATTCGAATATCAAAGGAAATATTTCCTCTAAAGAAGCATCTTTAGGTGGTAAAATTAAAGGAAATATAAATTCAGATAAAATAAATATTAAAAAAACTGCCGAAGTTGATGGGGTTCTTAATCAAAAAACACTATCGATAGAAGAAGGCGCAAAACTTAAGATCAAAACAGAAACTTATAAATAATTTTAAAACTCCCACTTACTTACTTTGCTATAAAGAAAGTTTCTAAAAGCAATGACCCTAGCAACATTTTTTAATGATTGTGGGTAAACAAAGTGAGCTTCAGTTTTAGGTCCTTCAATTTGAGGTAAAACTCTAATAATATTTGGAACAGATACAGTAATATAATCTGGAAGGGCAGCTAAGCCTACCCCACTTTGCACAGCTAGTAATAAACCATATACACTATTTACTTTCATAATTGGTTTTCTTTTTTTGTTATCTTTCACTCCTAATTTTAATGCCCAATCAGGATTGAAAACTGGGGAAGGTGTACCTCGGCCGTATGAAATAAATTTATGCTTGTTAAGATCTGAAAGGTTTTTTGGATGCCCGTACTGTTCAAGGTACTTGTTAGAGGCATAAATATGATAATTAATATCAATTAATTTTTTCTGTATATAATTTAGTTGTTTAGGACGTCTCGCCCATATACCAATATCAGCCTCACGTGTGCTTAAATCTAATTCTTTATCATCAAAAATTAGCTCAACTTCTATTTCTGGATTAAGTTTCATAAATTCTTGAATTCTTGGAGTTAACCAAGTTGTTCCAAAACTTACGAATGTTGTTACTGTTAATTTTCCACTTGGCTTATCTTTTTTATCCATAAAAGTTGATTCTACATCTTTTAATTTAGAAATAACTTCATGCGCTGTTTTAAAAAGATATTCACCATTTTCAGTCAAAGAAAGTCCCCTTGCATGTCTTTCAAAAAGTTGGGTTTTTAAGTCTTCCTCTAATGATTGAATTTGTCTACTTATTGCAGATTGGCTAAGGTTAAGTATATATGTAGCTTTCGTAAAATTCCCAGCCTCAGCTACCGCATGAAATATTTTTAATTTGTCCCAATCCATTATTTATTTACATCAACTATTACTTTGTTAGGTAATTTTCCCTCAAGCATACTTGGAAAAATATTTAGCAACTCATTAAGACTTACAATTTTTACAAATTTTTCTAATATGGTAAAATCAATTAGTTTTGGCACTTCTCCCCATATAAATTCTTTTCTTTTTTTACTAACTGCAACCGAGTCTACTCCCCATAATTTAACACCTCTAAGAATAAAGGGAATTACTGAGGTATTTAGCTTGTTTCCGCTTGCATTACCGCAGGCTGCAACTATTCCAGAATGTTTTGTTTGAGAAATAGCATTGGCTAAAATATTTCCACCGACTGTATCAACCACCCCATCCCAAATTCCTTTTCCGAGTAATTTTGGTTCAATTTCTAATTCTTTTCTATCAATTATATTTTTTGCTCCAAGTTCCTTTAAAAAATTACTTTTTTCTATTTTTCCAGTTACAGCTGTAACGTTGCAACCAAGTTTTGATAAAGCCATAACCGCAACAATTCCTACTCCGCCTGTAGCTCCAGTTACTAATACTTCGTTAACTTTATCTCCTAATAACAATTCTTCTCTCGCTTTGACTGCAAAAGCACATAACACAGCAGTAAAACCTGCTGTACCTAACATCATTGCTTGTTTTGTATTAATTCCCTCAGGTTTCTTTATTAAGAATTCTTTTTTTACTTTAGCATATTCTGAATACCCACCATGGTATAACTCTCCAACTCTCGAACCATTTAATATAACTTGATCGCCTTTTTTGAACTCTTCAATGTTGCTTTCCTCAACTGTTCCTGAAAAATCTATACCTGGTATTCTTGGGTATTCTTTAATTAATTTTCCCCCATTCTTAAGGATCATTGCATCTTTAAAGTTTAAATCTGAATAATCAACTTTGACTAAAACATCTCCAGAATTTAAGAAATTTTTTTCAAGAGTTTTTATTTCTCTAGAAAATTTTTCGCCAGATTGATTAAGGACTATAGCTTTGAACTTGTCAGTCATTTTTAATTTAAGACTATTATTAAATATTAATCTTTATTAATATATCTTAAGTATCTATTTTGAAAACTTAAATCGTCTTTAAAAGCCCCGAGAAAATAGTTTGTTACAGTTTTCGTATTTTCTTTTTTTATACCTCTACTTGTCATGCATTGGTGAACTGCATCTATAGTAACAGCAACTCCCCTAGGTTGTAGAACTCCCATAATTGTTTTAGCTATTTGCATAGTTAATCTTTCTTGGGTTTGTAATCTTTTTGCAAAAGCTTCTACAACTCTTGCTAATTTACTTAAGCCAACTACTTTTTCTTTGGGGATGTATGCAACATGAGCAACACCTATAATTGGCGCCATGTGATGCTCGCAATGACTTCTAATGCTAATATTTTTTTCTATTACCATATCATCATAGCCATCTACTTCTTTAAAAGTTTTTTTAAGATAATCTGCTGGATTTTCATCATAACCACTAAAGTATTCTTTAAATGCTTTTACTACTCTTGTAGGTGTTGATTTCAAACCCTCTCGTTGAGGATCTTCTCCTATCCATTTAATTATTGTTTCAATGGCCTCGGCAGCTTTTTCGTCAGAAACTTGATGTTTTTTTACTAAATCTGTTTCTTCTTTATTTTTTACTAATTTCATATTTTTTGCATCGTTATTATTTTAAATAACTATATAATGGTTTTTATGTTTAAAAAAAGAGATAATATAAAAGATGTGGAGGAAGGTAAGTATTTATCTCCGAAATTTGATGAAAATGGCCTAATTCCAGTTATTACCTCAGATTTTCAAAGTGGTGGCATTTTGATGCACGGATACATGAATGAAGACGCTCTAAAAAAAACTATAGAAACTAAGGAAGCTCATTATTGGAGTCGTTCAAGAAAAAAAATATGGCACAAAGGTCAAATTAGCGGCTTTGTTCAAAAAGTAAAAGAAATTAGAATTGACGATGATCAAGATTCTGTTTGGTTAATAGTGGACATAGGTAGTGGTGCAAGTTGCCATGTTGGATATAAATCTTGTTTTTATAGATCAATACCACTTGGTAAAATTAATAATTCAAAAGAAATAAAAATGAATTTTAAAGAAAGTGAAAAAATTTTTGATCCAAAAAAAATTTATAAAGATGAGCCAAACCCAACAAAATTATAAAAATGAGTAGTGATGAATCCCAAAAAAATGTGCTTGGAGAAAAATTAGAATCTTGTTCGAATGAACCGTTAACTGGATGGTTTAGAGATGGTTGTTGTAACACTGACGACATAGATCGCGGTGTACACACAGTTTGTGCTAAAGTTACTTCAAAATTTTTAGAATGGTCAAAGGAAGCGGGAAATGATCTAATTACACCACACCCTGAATTTAACTTTCCTGGATTAAAAGAAGGAGATTGTTGGTGTGTATGCGCCGGTACATATGCACAATCTATAAAGGCTGGCACCGCTTGTAAAATTTATTTAAAGAAAACTAATTATAAAACACTTCAACTAATTCCTCTTGAGGAACTTAAAAAATATGCCATTGATTTGTCTTAATTAAGCTCTTTGGCTACGTTACCTGAGCAAGAAATATCATTGCCTCTTACTGGATCTAAAATTTGAACTTCATTAAAAGTATTAATCAATATGAAATTTTTTTCCTCATCAGATAGAGAAAGGTTATTTAAAAACCTAGATACAAAAATCTCTTCCATTATAGAATCAGTAAGATAAGCATTACGTTTTTGAAAAATAAGGTTATAACCTTGTTTTCCGTACATAAGTATATTTCTTAAGATATTACAGTCAGTAATTTTGGGTATATATTTTTTTTGGGAATATCTTTTTTTACTCATTACTCCAATGATTGAAATTACAATTTTGTTATCTTTTTTAAAATAGTCTACTTGTGTTCCTATATTTTGAAATTGAACTCTTACTGGTGTCATCTGCGCACCTAATAAACCATGCCTTTGAACTAATTTATTTTCAATTTTTAAAAGTACAAAATCTAAATAAGAAGTTTTTTTATTTTTTAAATTTTTAAATACTGTATCTGCTGAACTTGAGCCTGCAAAAAATAAAATTGTAATTATTAATATAACTTTTTTCATTCAAATTACATATTTCCATATTTTGGTCCGCCCCCGCCTTCAGGGGTAACCCAAGTTATGTTTTGTGAAGGTTCTTTAATATCGCATGTTTTACAGTGAATACAGTTTTGTGAATTAATAACAAATTTATCATTTTGAACTTCATAAACACCTACTGGGCAATATCTTTGAGCCGGCTCATTATATTTTTTTAAGGTATAGCTAATAGGTAAATTTGGATCTTTTAATTTAAGATGTACAGGTTGATTTTCTGTGTGATTAGTTCCAGTCAAATAAACTGAACTAGTTTTATCAAAAGTAATTTTTCCATCTGGTTTCGGATAATCAATTTTTTTTGCTTGATCTGCTGATTTTAGTACTTCATGATCAGCGTGTTTGTGTTTTAATGTAATTGGCAATTTTCCTCTAAAGAGTATTTGATCTAACCCTGTAAAAATGACCCCCATAATTAAACCCCAACTAAAACTTGGCTTCACATTTCTGGCTTGATGTAATTCTTTATAAGCCCAACTTTTTTTAAACTTTTCTTCATAAATTGATAAATCTGTCTTGTTTTTTATATTTTCAATTATAGTTTCAGCAGCAATGATTCCGCTTTTCATGGCTGTATGGGACCCTTTAATTTTTGGCATATTTAAAGTTCCTGCATCACATCCTATTAAAAGTGCGCCTGGCATATACATTTTTGGTAAACTTTGAATACCTCCTTCTATTAATGCTCTTGCGCCAAATGCAATTCTTTTCCCACCTTCCAAAATTTTTTTTATGTCTTTATGAGTTTTAAATCTTTGAAACTCATCAAATGGTGATAAATATGGATTTTTATAATCAAGACCTATAACGTAACCAATATAAATCTGTTTTTTTTCTGCGTGATATACAAAGCTTCCGCCGTAAGTATTTTTATCTAACGGCCAACCAATAGTATGCATGATTAAACCTTCTTGATGTTTTTCATTACTTACTTCCCAAATTTCTTTAAATCCAATGCCGTATTGTTGTGGATCTTTTCCCTCATCAAGATTATATTTTTTAATAAGTTGCTTTCCTAAGTGGCCTCTACATCCTTCAGCGAAGACTGTAACCTTGGCGTGAAGCTCCATGCCTTCTTGATAACCTTCTTTTTTATTTCCTTCTTTGTCCAAGCCCATATCTAATGTAGCGACACCTTTTATAGAGCCATTATCATTATAAAGAATTTCACTAGCAGGGAATCCTGGGAATATTTCTACACCCAATTTTTCAGCTTGTTCAGCCAACCAACGGCAAAGATTAGCAAGACTAATAATATAATTTTTATGATTTTTCTGCACTGAAGGTAAAAGCCAAGTTGGCCAACTTAAAGATTTATTCCTTCCTAAAAATAAAAATTTTTCCTTTGAAACTTTTATTTTAACAGGCGCTCCAGCTTCTTTCCATTTAGGTATTAATTCATCAAGAGCTCTAGTTTCAAAAACATTTCCACTTAAAATATGTGCTCCGACTTCAGATCCTTTTTCTAAAACACAAACATTTAGATTTGAATCCAATTGCTTTAATTTAATTGCAGTAGACAACCCAGCTGGACCAGCACCAACAATTACTACATCATATTCCATTGCTTCTCTTGGCATATGGCGACTATATCAAACTTTTTATTTTTGAATAGTATTGAGTTTGTTAAGTTCTTCTAGAAACTGCGGTAATGCTTCAAACAAGTCTGCTTCTAGCCCGTAATCAGCAATACTAAAAATAGGAGCTTCTCCATCCTTATTTATTGCGACAATAATTTTACTCTCTTTCATTCCAGCTAAATGTTGAATTGCTCCAGAAATACCTACAGCAATATATAAGTCAGGAACAACAACTTTACCAGTTTGACCAACTTGATGATCATTGCTTATGTAGCCAGCGTCTACTGCAGCTCGAGACGCTCCTACTGCAGCATTTAATTTATCAGCTATAGCATTTATAAGTTTAAAATTTTCTCCACTTTGCATACCTCTTCCTCCAGAAATTACAACTCTTGCAGTTCCAAGTTCTGGTCTTTCAGATTTAGTTTCTTCTTTTTTTATAAATTTAGATACATTGGGAACATCAACAGCATCTACTTTCTCGATTGATGCTGAGCCACCAGAAGTTGGGGCTGAATCAAATGATGTAGGTCTTATAGTAATACATTTTTTTTTATCATTACTTTTAACTGTAGCAAAAGCATTACCTGCATATATAGGTCTAAGAAAAGTGTCTGGGCTGTCTATTTTTATTACATCGCTTACTTGAGATGTGTCTAATAATGCTGCAACTCTTGGCATAAAATTTTTTCCAAAGGTATTTGCTGATGCTACTACATGAGTATATTTATCTGCTAATTTTACTACTAGTGGAGTTAAATTTTCTGCTAAGTAATTTTCATAATTTGATGAATCTGAATGTAAAACTTTTTTAACAAGTGGAACTGTAGCTACTTCTTTACAAACGTTTTCACATTTATTGCCTGCTACCAAAACATGTAAGTCAAGATCGATTTTCGATGCTGCATTAATTGCATTTAAAGAAAATGTTTTAAGTTTTGAATTATCGTGTTCTGCTATTACTAAAACTGACATTAAATTACCTTTGCTTCATTTTTAAGTTTGCTTACAAGTTCTGCCACACTAGCTACCTTGACTCCGCCTTTTCTTTTAGGTGGTTCTTCTACTTTTAGCTGCTGAATTCTGTTTGAAATATCAACACCCAGATCTTTGGCAATTAACTGTTCTATTGGTTTCTTTTTTGCTTTCATTATATTTGGAAGTGAAGCATAGCGTGGTTCATTAAGTCTTAGGTCGCAAGTAACAACCGCTGGGAGATTTATTTCAATTGTTTCTAAACCTTCATCTACTTCTCTAGTGACTTGCATTGATTTATCTTTTATTTCTATTTTTGATGCAAAAGTGCCTTGTGGCCAACCCAACAGTGAAGAAAGCATTTGACCAGTTTGATTGCAATCATCGTCGATCGCTTGTTTACCCATAAAAACAATGTCGGGTTTTTCTTTCTCAATAACTTTTTTTAAAATTTTAGCAACGCCTAAGGGCTCA
>MDSW01111208.1_pt1 | contig 12060 bp, 9 predicted proteins | sample 811171 | NCBI WGS metagenome assembly MDSW01 (sample SAMN05326641, study PRJNA326480) | marine metagenome | isolation source: seawater | place: Atlantic Ocean: North West | collected 2012
ATAAATACTTGTTAGCTTTACCAATTATAAAATTATTTTCATAAATTATGTATCTTATTTTTAAAAGACTGGCGGCAACACAAATTGTAAATGAAGAATAACCACCCATCCCAAAAATTATTGAGGGTCTATTAAGAATTAAAAAAATTATTGATCTTAATAGAGAATAAAATATCAGAAACGAAGATGAAAATAACGTGAAGATATTCTTAGTTTCTATTGGTGAGGAAGGTAATAAAGAAATATTATAATTCTGATAGTTTTTAAGATAATTATTTCCTCTTTTATCTGTTACTAACTCGACTTTAAAATTTCTCTCCTTTAAATGTTTAGCTAAATTACAACCTGGAAAAACATGACCGCCTGTTCCACCAACAGCTATTAACGCTTTATTTTTTTTACTCATAAAGATGTGTATTGTTTTTTGTATAGTTTAATATAACGCCAGCTAGTATTGCACTTCCAATTAAAGATGATCCTCCATAGCTAAGAAATGGTAAAGTCATGCCTGTAGTTGGTATCAAGCTTGTATTAACACCTACGTGTATAAATGTTTGAAATATAAGTAATGCTGAAAGACCACATAAAGAGATTTTAATTTTTTGATCCTCTTGATTTATACAATTTTTAATTATTCTTAGAGAAATATATAGAAAAATTGAAATAATAATTATTGATATAATTGATCCATATTCTTCTGAGATTATTGCAATAACATAATCTGTATGAGCTTCCGGAACTCTATCTTTTAAAACTCCTTCTCCCATTCCTTGACCTTTCAAGCCTCCAAGTTTTATTGCATCTAATGCAGAGGATGATTGAAACTTGTCACCTTTACTAGGATCTATAAACGAAACTAGCCGGTTTATAATATAACCAAATTTTTCAGGCATCAGAAGTAATAAAGCGCTTATTGAAGACAAAAAAATAGAAAAAAATATTATTATATAAAATAAGCTTACGCCTGAAATAAATACTGTTGCAGACCAACTGCCTATTAATAAAATTGTTTGTCCTAAATCTGGTTGATCAATAAGAAGTATTATTACCAAACATAGCAATAAAAAACTAAAAAAATACTTTATTTGAGAGTTTTGTAATTTTTCTAAAGTTAAAATTTTTACTGTAACTAATATAAAAAAAGGTTTCAAAAGCTCAATAGGTTGTAGTCTGAAAAAGTATAAATCCAACCATCTTTTTGCACCTTTGACTTCAATGCCGATGATTGGAACTAAAGCTAAAAAAGCAAAACTGATAATAAATAATGGAATAACAAATTTTTTTAAAAATGATGTTTGTATTAAAGATAGAAAAATCATTATACAAAAAGCGAAGAAAGTAAAAATTAGATGTTTGGAGAAAAAAAAATAATAATCTTTATTTAGCCTTTCGCCCGCTAAAGAAGAAGTGGAAGAAAATGAAAAAAATAATCCTAGTAAAAATAATAAAAGAAAACCAAAAAAAATTTTTTTATCAATATTTCGCCAATAATTAATTAATAAAAATTTAAATGAATTTTCTTGCATAAATTTTACTTAAAGCTTTAAACTTATCACCTCTTTTCTCAAAATTTGGAAATTGATCATATGAAGCTGAAGCTGGACTAAATAATATTGTATTTTTTTCCTTTTTAAGGACCTTAATATCTTTTAGAACTTGATTAACTGAGTTTTTAATGTTCCAGACAACTTTGAATTTAATCCTTTTTTTTAATTGAGTTTTAAAAAATTTTATATTTTTTCCGATAATATAAGCTTGAATTATATTCCTCTTTATATTTTTAAGATCAATTTTGTCATTCTTTTTTGGAAGTCCTCCAACTATCCAAAAAATATCTTTTGTATTTGCTAATGCAAACTTAGTAGCTTGAAAAGAAGTAGCTTTTGAATCGTTGATGAAGGTGCAATTCTTTTTTTTTAAAAAAATTTCGTATCTATGTGGTAGACCTACAAAGCTTTTTAAAGACTTTATAAATGATTTTTTTGTAATTTTTAATAATTTTGATAATTCAAATATATTTGTCATATTCTCATCATTAATATCTGAATTTAAATATGAATTTTTTATTTTGTTTTTAATTTGTTTATATTTTTTTATGCTTGGAATAACCAAAGTTCCAGATAAATTTTTTAATTTATATTGATTTTTTAAATTTTTATTAACAATCGCAAATTGTTGTTTTTTTTGAAATTTAAACAACTTGAATTTTGAATCTATATAATGATGAATATTACCATGCCAATCTAAATGATCATTTGATATATTCAGTAAAACACCATAGTCAGGGCAAATAAATTTTGAATGAGAAAGTTGAAAAGAAGATGCTTCGATTATCAGGTAGTCCTCGCTTTTGATATCTAAATCAAGAATTGGTGTTCCAATATTTCCGCCAAGTTGAACTTTGAAATTATTTTTTTTTAGTAAGTGATGTAGTATCTTGCAAGTTGTTGATTTTCCATTGGTGCCTGTAACAACTATCGTTTTAAAAAATTTATTGAGTAAAAATACAAGATCTAGATCAGTAATTATTTTATGTTTATATTTAACCAACTTTTTTTTATTTTTTGACTGTTTTAAACTTATTCCTGGACTTAAAACTATGAAATCCACTTCTTTAAATGTCTTTTCTAGATTTTTTGACCTATTAGAACTATACAAATTTTTGATTTTATCGTCCCAAACTTTGTAATTTTTTATATTATTTTTTTTAAAAAATTTGATCGTTGATTTTCCGGAAAGTCCTAGCCCATAAACTAAAAAGGATAGTTCATTAAAATTATTTATAGATAACATCTTTTACCTTAACTTTAATGTTGCTAAACCTACTAAAGCTAAAATTATTGCTATGATCCAAAATCTAATTACTATAGTTGACTCAGCCCAACCTTTTTTTTCGAAATGATGATGTATTGGTGCCATTTTAAAAATTCTTTTTCCTGTGAGCTTAAAAGAAATAACTTGAATGATAACCGAGACAGTTTCCAGTACAAACAAACCTCCTATTATAGCTAGTACTATCTCATGTTTTACAATAATTGCGATCGCAGCTAAAGAACCGCCCAACGATAGTGAGCCAGTATCGCCCATAAAGATTTTTGCAGGAGGTGCGTTATACCAAAGAAATCCTAAGCATGCTCCTACAATCGAGCCGCAAAAAATTGATAACTCTCCTACATCTTGTATATATTGTATCTGTAAATATTCTGAAAAAATCGTATTTCCAACTACGTATGAGATTAAAGTAAACGAAATTGCAACAAGCATCACAGGAACTGTTGCTAAACCATCTAGTCCATCAGTTAAATTTACTGCATTAGATGCACCTATAATCACAAATAACCCAAAAGGGATAAAGAATAATCCCATGTCTAAAATTAAATTTTTAAAAAAAGGAAAATAAAGATTATACAAAAATTCGTGATTTGAATATTTAATTAAAATAAATAAAGCTATTGAGCCTATAATTATTTGGCCAAAAAATTTATATTTAGATTTTAAACCGTTTGAATTTTTCAATTTAATTTTTAACATATCATCAATAAGACCTAGGCCACCAAAACTTAAAGAAACGAAAATTAGCGTCCACACGTAAATATTAGTTAGATCTGCCCAAAGTAAAGTACTTAAAATAATGCCTATAATTATTATCACGCCTCCCATAGTGGGTGTACCAGATTTTTTTACTATATGATCAATCGGTCCATCTTGTCTAATCGGTCCAGTTATCATTTTTTCAGAAAATATTTTTATAAGAGGAGATCCAACTATAAATACGATAATCAAAGAAGTCATCACTGACAAACCTGTTCTAAAAGTTAAATATTTAAATACATTTAAAAAAGAGTATTGATCTATTAACGATGTGAAAAAATGAAATAACATTTAAAAACCTTTTATTATACGCTTACTCAAATTATTTAAACCCGTTGCATTAGAACCTTTAATCATTAGATGGTCATTATTAGATATAATATTATTTAAAATAAAATCTACATCTTCTTGATGTTGGAGAATATTTCCACGCTTGTTTTTATGAATATTTTTATAAGTGACAAGAGATTTATCGCCTTTAACAAATACTTTATCTATATCAGAATTGTTAATAACTTTTGATAAACCTTTATGGAGTATTTCTGACTTTCTTCCAAGTTCAAGCATATCGCCAAGTAATAGATATTTTTTAAAATTTGTCTTTTTTAATGAATTAAAATTTTTAATCGCATTTTTAACTGAAAGCGGATTCGCGTTGTAACTTTCATCAATCAATTTAAACGATTTATTGTATCTTTTAACATTATGGATTTTACCTCTACCCTCAGTTGGAACATAAGTTTTGAAGTGTTTGATAATATTATTAAAATTAAGATTTAAGGCTTTTAAACAAGCTAGAGCTGCTAGAATATTATAAAGATTTAGACTTTTAAACTTAAGCTTTAATTTTTTGTCAAAAATTTTTACAATTAAAGATGTATTATTTTTATTTTCGATAATTTTTAGAGGGTAAACATCTGATTTTTTGCTCTTACCAAAAGAAATGATTTTCAGACCTTTTTTTTTAGACTTTTTTTCTAAATATTTAAAAAATTTATCATCTCTATTTAAAATAATTACACCGTTCTTTTGAATATTATTAATTATTTCTCCCTTAGCATCTGCAATACCTTTTAGGTTTTTAAAATTTTCGATGTGAGCTTCTCCAATATTAGTAATAATTCCAAGGTGAGGTTTTACAAGTTTTGATAATTTATTTATTTCTCCAGATTCGCTCATTCCAATTTCAAATACAGCGAACTCATGTTGTGTTTCTAGTTGGGACAAACTTAGTGGTACTCCTAATTGATTGTTGAAGGATTTTGGAGAGCAAAAAGTTTTTCCAAAATTTTTTAATAAATTTTTGATTAAATTTTTCAACGAGGTTTTTCCTGCGCTGCCAGTAACAGCTAATATTTTAGCTTTTGTCTTTTCTCTCTTTTTTGAAGCAAAATTATTTAAAAATTTATATTCATCTTTTACTTTTATAATCTTATTTTTAAATTTTTTTATTTTTTTTGAGGTTACAATAGATTTTGCACCTTTTTTCATTGCTTTTGAGATAAATTCAGCTCCATTTTTATTTTTTCCTTTTATAGTTAGAAAGATATTATTTTTTTTTAAAGTTCTGGAGTCTATTGATATGCCAAGAAAATTAATTTTTTTTGCTTTTTTTAATATTATTTTTAAAATTTTTTGGTTTTGTTGAAAATTTTGATCTCTGGTTGATAATTTTTTTTTTTTTAATTTAATTTTTTTTACATAAAGTTTATCTGAGAAAGGAATGATTTTATTTTTATAAATTTGTACATTTTCATGGCCTTTACCAGCTATTAAAATAGTTTCGTTTAACTCAGCATTTTCAATAGCAGTTTTTATAGCTTTTGGTCTACTAGAAATATTAAAACAATTTTTATTTTGAATATTTCTTATTATTTCTTTTCTAATCTTTTCTGGCTTTTCATTTCTTGGATTGTCGTCAGTAATATAAATTTTATTACAATTGATATCAGCTATTTTACCCATAAGTGGTCTTTTTTTAAAATCTCTATTTCCTCCACAGCCAAATACTACAGAAATATTTGAACCATGTTTTTGCTTCAATGCGTCTAAAGATTTTTTTAATGCATCTGGTGTATGAGCAAAATCAACATAAACCTTTACATCGTTATTAAATATTTTTACAAGTTCAAGCCTGCCTTCTACATCTTTAATTTTGTTTAATGAAATAAAGATTTTATTTTCATTTAGATCACATAATTTAGCTGCGGCTATAGCCATAGATAAGTTTTTTTTTTGATATTTGTTAAACTTATTGTTTAAATCCAAATTATTATTTATTCTTTTTAAAACCGGGTGAATATCGATTATACGTAAACCCTTTTTTTTTGAAATTTTTTTTAAAATTGAGAATTCTTTAATACTTTTATCTGAAATTATTACTTTTTTTTTTGTGAGAATTCTTCTGAATAATATCATTTTAGCATTTAGATACGATAGTTTTGTTTTGTGGTAATCAAGATGATCCTGACTAAAATTAGTAAAGATACCTGCTTTTAAATTTAAACAGTCGATTCTTCTCTGATATAATCCATGACTTGATGCTTCAATTATTACATTATCTATTTTATTTTCTTTAATTTTTTTTAAATTTTTATGAAGTGAAATTGTATCAGGAGAAGTAAGATCTGATTTGATAGTTTTATCTTTAGATTTTATTCCAAGAGTACCTATTGAAGCTACGGGAATTTTATTTAATTTTAAAATTTGAAAGAATAATTCCGCTACTGAGGTTTTTCCATTTGTTCCAGTTACAGCAATGATATTTTTTGGTTTATCTTTATAAAACTTTGATGAAATTTCGCATAGTTTTTTTCTAACATTATGTGTTTTAATAACTATTATCTTTTTATGATAGAAATTACATCTTTTGGAGCAAACTATAACTGAAGCACCATTTCTAACAGCGTTCGGAATAAAATTTTCTCCATTTAATTTTTGACCTTTAATTGCAAAAAATATAAATCCTTTTTTGACCTGTTTGCTGTCAATCGCTAATCCGATGATTTTAATATTTTTTTTTTGGGAAGGTAAATCTTTAATTAATTTTTTCAGCAGCATGATAATTAAAATCTTTGCTATTTATGGCTAAAATTGGTCCAATTTTTTTTATTATTTTGCCAGCTACAAATACTGAATTCCACCCAGCTTCGTTTCGAGACCCTTTAATTTGAACACCTTTGTAATTATAAATTAAATCTTTTGCTACCTGTGGATTTTCCAGCATTACCAATAAAGCATATTTTGGTTTTTTGGAGGGAAAAATGGAAATAAAAGTATTCAAATTTTTGCTTTTGTTTTTATAATTTTGAGAAGTACCGGTCTTGCCTCCTACATTATAACCATCTATGTCTGCAAAACTCGCGGTACCTTCTTCGTCAGTTACCACTTTTCTTAAAATATTATTAATTTCATCGCTAGTTTTTTTTGAGATTATTCTTTTAAAAGTTTTTGCATCCTCAGCTTTATCTTTTTTTATTAATTTTGGTTTAATCATAATACCCCCGTTTGATAGGGAAGCGTAAACTGTGGTTGCTTGTAATGGTGTTGTGGTAATACCATGCCCATAGGAGACCGTTTCAAGTTTACACTTATTCCAGTTAAATTTAATTGGATTACCAACCTCTTCCAATTCAACTTCTGGACTTTTAAGCAAATTTGCGTTTTCGATAAAACTTTTGTACTTCTCCTCACCAATTTTTCTTGCAATTAATAATGTTCCTATATTTGAAGACCTTACAAGTATATCTTCGACCGACAAATTTTTTGGAAATTCTTTTATATCAGAAATTTCGAATTTTGAACATTTTATGGACTTTGGTATATTTTTTATAATTGTATTTGGTGATATAAGATCATTATCTAAAGCAAGCGCTACAGTAAAAGTTTTAAAGATTGAACCAAGCTCATAAACTCCCTTGGTAATTTTATTAATATACTTTTCATCTTTCAAATCTTCTCTTAAATTAATATTATAATTTGGTAATGAAACTAAGGATAAAATTTCTCCATTATTAACATTCATAAGTAAAGAAGCTCCACCAGTTGCATTAAAAGTGGAAAGGGCTTTATTAAGCTCTCTGTTTATTAAATATTGAATATTTGTGTCTAAAGTTAATTTCAAAGGTTGATGAGATAAATTTTCATCCTTTAGTTTTTTGTCAAAATACTTCTCTATTCCAGAAATTCCAAAATTATCATAATCAACTTGACCAACTATATGACTGTATAAATTTGCATGTGGGTAAATTCTGGATTGAAATGGTTCAAAAATAATTCCTTTTTCTCCTAGTCTCCATAATTTTTCTTTATCAGCTTGACTAACTCTTTTCTTCAAATAAAAATATTTTTCTTTAGATAGTTTTTTTTCAAAATCTTCAATGTCTAATTCAGGAAAAGCTAATCTTAATTTTATCAATAAATTTTTTTTGTTATTAACAAGTTTTGGATTAATAGCGACATGAAAAGAGCTTATATTCCTTGATATTAAGATGCCATTTCGATCTACAATATCTCTTCTTAAGGTGAAGAAGTTTTGATCAGAACTTTCATGTTTAAATATTTTTACATTATTGAGAGAAATTCTTGTTATCTGAATACTAAAAATAAATATTAGAGAGAAAAATAAAAAAAATAGCAAATAAATTCTATCTTGAAACATATTTTTTTTATTTGAAAATTGATTTTTTTTATTTGTTTCTAAATAATCCTCAAAATAGAAACTTGTTTGATTAGGATTATAGTTTTTACTTCTTTTCTGTTTTTTTTTCATTTTGATTATTTTGTATGACAATTTTTTTTTCAAGAGCTAAGAAATCAGATAAACTCAAAAATATATTGGAATGTTCCATTGGTATGTAATTATTTTTATCCAAATGTTCTACTTTTTTCTCTATTACCGAGGGAGATGTTAAATAAAAAAAATCTAATTGAGATTCATTATAGTCCTTTTCTTTTAAAGCGATTATTCTATTAAGTTTGAATATTTTTTTTTCAGTTTCTCTTGATTGATTTTTAATTATAGATGTTCCTATTAGTAAAGATGAAAATGTTATTATCGAAATTACTATCTTTATTTTATGCATTGCTTGCCTCTATATCTAAATATTTCCTAAATTTTTGTATTAATTTTTTAGGATAAACGAATTCATTGTTACTTCTCGTTGCGAATCTTAGTTTTGCTGATCGAGAGGGGTTATTTTCAAATAATTCTTTTCTCGATGCTTTGATTACTTTATTTTTATATCTTTCGAATAAGACAGTATTTAAATTATGATCTTCTGGAAAATATCTTGATGATTTTGTTTGATTTTTAGAAAAACTAGTGAAAAAAAATTTTACTATTCTATCCTCGATTGAGTGGAAACTTACAACAAGTATTTTTCCGCCAGGTTTAAGTAATTTTGTCGCCTTTATTATTCCTTCAATAAGTTCGGTAATCTCTTTATTTACAAATATTCTTAAAGCTTGGAAAGTCTTAGTGCTAGGATTGATTTTTTTTGGAAATATTTTCTTCTTACTTTTTTCAATGATTTTAACTAATTCATCTACCCTGGTAATTTTTTTTTCAGATCTCGCTTTTACTATATTTCTGGCTATTAATTTTGCATCATTTTCTTCACCAAGTATCTTAATAATATAGTTTAATTGCTTTTCACCCAAATTATTTACTACTTCTTGAGCTGATGTATTTGAGTGTCCCATTGTCATATCTAATCTGTCCTTAGATTTAAATGAAAAGCCTCTTTTTAAATTGTTAAGCTGAATAGAGGAGAGACCTAAGTCAAAAATCATTACATCTGCATTTTTTTTTAAAGCTTTATCTAATTGACTAAATTTTAAGTTAAAAAACTTAAATCTATTTTTAAACTTTATTTCGATCTTCTTAGCGAGATTAATTACAGCTGGATCTCTATCAATTCCAATTACTTTTGTTTTTGAAAATTTTAAAAGAGCTTTTGTATAGCCTCCCCCTCCGAATGTACAATCAACGAAAACACCTCCATTTTTAGGGGATAAAATCTGAATTACCTCACGTAACATCACTGGAAAATGGGAAAATTCCAGTGATGATTTTTGAGTATTCATTATTGTATAGAGAATTCATTAAAATTTTTGTCTTCTCAAGAAAGCAGGAATTTCGAAGTCTTCTTCCTCATTATCCTGATCGAAAAGTTGCTCGCTGTCGTTTTTTTCTTCTAAATCTTCAGCTGCTAACTGCTCTTGATTTTGTTCTTCTGAAAAGAGTTTCGGGGTATGATCTTCAGTATTATCTTTTATGGCATTTTCTTCAATATTTCCCTGTTCTTCAAAGTTAATATCTTTGCTTTTTTCCATGTATGAAGCACTTTCCATCGAAACCCCTTTAGGAATTTCATCTTGAATTTTATTAGATAAGATTCCATCAGAAATCAGATTTTCTTCAGTATTCTCAAAGCTATTTATAAGCTCATTTTGCTCATCATTATTTTTTATTTCAAAATTCTCATCTAATTTTAGGGCTGTCGCACCATCAATTGAACCTGAGATATTTTTTTCAATAGGTCCGGCGCTAAATAAAGTTTCGCCCTGACTATAAACTCTATTAATAGATGATCTGCTGTCTTGCGGAGTATCCACCAAGTTCAAATAAGGTTTAGATCCTGATCCATGAAGTGCAGTAGCAACTATTGAAACTCTTATTTTTCCATTCATGTTTTCATCCTTAATTGCCCCAAAAATTAGTTCAGCCTCCGGATCAACTTCAGCTCTAATCTTATTTACTGCGGCATCTACCTCAAAAAGCTTAATATCGCTTCCACCAGTTATATTTACTAATAAGCCTTTTGCCCCTTGTAAAGTGTACTCGTCAATTAATGGATTATTTAAAGCTAATTCAGTAGCGGACATTGCACGATTTTCACCATCCGCCTCACCTGTTCCCATCATAGCTTTACCGCTAGAGCTCATCACAGTCTCCACGTCAGCAAAATCTAAATTTATCATTCCTGGTCTTACCATAAGGTCAGTAATACTTTGAACGCCATGTTTTAAAACGTCATTAGACAAACTAAAAGACTCCTCAAAACCTGTTGCCTCATTAGCTATTTTAAAAAGATTTTGATTTGGAACTACAATAGTTGTATCTAGATATTTCTTTAATTCTTCTAGACCAGCCACAGCGCGTCTCATTCTTTTTGGACCTTCATAAGCAAAAGGAAGAGTTGTAACTCCAACGGTTAAAATATTCATCTCTCTTGCTGCTCTTGCAATTACATGTGATGCGCCAGTACCTGTACCACCGCCCATTCCTGATGCTATAAAAACCATATTGCTTCCTTGAATGTAATTGACAATTTCGTTTATAGACTCATCAGCTGCAGCTTGACCGATGTCATGCTTTGCTCCAGCACCTAGTCCTTTGGTTAAATTCATGCCTATTTGTATTTTGGCATCTGCCTTGCTCATCTTAAGATCTTGTGCATCAGTGTTTACAGCTACAAACTCAACCCCTTGCATACCAGCCTCGATCATCGCATTAATCGCATTACCTCCAGCACCACCAACCCCAATAACTAATATTCTTGGCTTTAACTCTCTCAGTTCACCGCCTCCTACATTTATACTCATGACATTTTCCTTTCTATTTATTTTCCCATTTTAAATTAGATCTATTTTGAAATGCTTTTTTCCTTGCAAAAGATTGAAATTTTTTAAAGTTTATTGGTTCCCAAATTTGAAAAGTTTTACCAAGCCCCACAAATAAAATATTATTTTTAATTTTTGCATGCTTTAATAATTTTTCAGATATCGAAACTCTTCCTTCTGTATCAAATTGTAAATTTTCACTTACCGATAAAATAGATGTGGCAAAATAATCTCTTTTTTCTTCAAACGGATTAAGAGAGTCGATCGTGCTTGATAGTTTTTCAATTCGATCTTGAGAGCAGGCCTCAAGAGCTGGATGGTTAAAAGAGGGGTAACTAATAAATCCGTTATATCCTAACGAATTTAAATATGATCTAAATGTTGCTGGCACAGAGACCCTTCCTTTTTTGTCTATTTTGTTTTCGAAACTTGATAAAAACATTTTTTACAAAAAACCTTTTTTTTACATTCTTTCTCAAATCACCCTCCATTATGGGATTATGTGGGATAGTATGGGTTTTTATGAAATAGTCAATATTATTGTTTTTTTGGGAAAGTACAAAAGTGGAACAAAATAAGACTTATTCGCCAGATAATCTGTAAGCCGGGTTCTGTCATTGAAGATGTCATTTATCTAGGCTTGAATTCACACTCAAGCTCAAGCGGTTAACCCAGAAGACCAACTAAAGACAGTTTTTTGCAGGTACACGCATTGTCTTCTCTATTTAACCTTGCTCCCAGTGGGGTTTGCCATGCGTTTTTTGTTACCAAAAAACCGGTGAGCTCTTACCTCACCGTTTCACCCTTGCCTTGATAAGGCGGTTTATTTTCTGTGGCACTATC
>MDSW01038815.1_pt1 | contig 12059 bp, 7 predicted proteins | sample 811171 | NCBI WGS metagenome assembly MDSW01 (sample SAMN05326641, study PRJNA326480) | marine metagenome | isolation source: seawater | place: Atlantic Ocean: North West | collected 2012
ACTCTTGATCTGTTGCTGCCATTTTTGATGGATTCGTTTGAGAAGATCCCCGTAGATCGCGACCACATCATCAATCTGCCGAGGCGCCTTATTCAGCCATGCCGACCGCAGCAGTGGATTAACGGACTGGACTGCCTCACCAGTTTCCAGCCAGCCACCAATCTTTGGCAGACCTGTCGCAAGCTCCTTATCTTCAAGGTCAGCCACCATGAACCACGGTCGCCAGAACGAATCCTGCTGCCGACGTGCGGTCTTGAGGTACACCTCCCAGCGTTTCAGCATTGCCGGGTTGATGCTGCCCTTGTCCGTCAGCAACATGAAGTTCTCGGTGTCCGGATGATTCCGGCGCTGCCATGCAGCAAGGAGATACTCGGCAGCCCGTTCCCGGGCCCCGGACATCATCAGTTGCCGCTGGCTATTCACGAACGCCCCCAGCGCATCGGTGCGTTTCCTGAGCTCCGCTGCAAATGCCCTGTACTCGTCAGTATCTGGTGGCGGTGCGATCAGCGGGCCAACAGACGGCTCACGGGAACTTCGAAAGATTCCATAGAGTGAGTAATAGTCGGCTGTCGGAATCGGATCGAACTTGTGGTCATGACACCGAGCACATGTCACCGTCAGCCCCATGAGCCCGCGAGTCACCACATCAATGCGGTCATCCATGATGTCGTGGGTGTTGTTGACGAATCGTGGCCCCAGTGTCAGGAAACCCATCGCCGCCAAATGAGGCGAGTGCTGCGGTTCAATCTGGTCTGCGGCCAACTGGAGTCGCACAAAGCGATCAAACGGCATGTCCTCGTTGAATGCACGAATAACCCAGTCGCGATACGTCCATGACCAGGGAAAGTTCTTCTCCTCAAAGAAAACATAGCCCTTGTTGTCCGCGTACCGCGCGACGTCGAGCCACTGCCGTGCCTGATGCTCACCATACTCAGGAGACGCCAGCATCTGATCGATTAGCTGCAACCATGCCTGCTCAGAATCCTGCTGCCACTGATTCAGAAAGGCGCTCACCTCTTCGACAGACGGCGGCAAGCCCCGAAGGAGAAGCGACGCACGCCGAACAAGGGTTGCAGGAGCAGCCTCTTTGGATGGACGGAGACGCGCGTCCGCTGCTGTGAGTCGGCCTTTTATAAAGCGATCGATCTCAGTTCGACTCCAATCGTCCGCAGTGTTTCCTGGAACTCTGACATTCTTCACTGGTTGAAATGCCCAATGGCCGGAACCGTCCCCGGATGCCCGGGTCGCGGCTGCTGGAAATGGCGCACCAAACGCAACCCACTCTTCCAGCGTTCTGATCTCTGACCTATCAAGAGGCTTCTCAGGAGGCATCTCGAGCCCGTCTTTGCGGTGGACGGCTCTCAGCAGCAGGCTGTTCTGTCGGGTTCCCTTTGCAGTGTCCACGACTGCTCCGGAATCTCCGCCGGCCTTCAGCCCCTCAGCTGTATCCAGCCGGAGTCCCGCCTCCTGACGCTTTGCACCATGACATTTCAGACAGTGCTTCGCGAGCAATGGGCGGACCTTCGACTCAAAGAAGCGAATTGCTTCCGGAGAGTCGTCCTGTGCCACACACAGGCTGCTCAGAAAGATGAGAGCAACAACAGCAACTCGGCAGTCACGCATGGGATATTCCTCAGAGAGAGATTCTAACAGCATACTTCTGCCATTGCTGCCGTGTCAGCACACCTCCACTCGACTCCGCAGGCAGCGACACCTCGCTCGACAGTTCCGGCAATGAATGCTTGACGTGCAGGAATCTTCACCTCATCAGACGCCTTCCCTTAAGGTGCGACCAGAATCACATGGCTGTGCGCACGAATAAAGCCGACCTGGAGAGGCCGGCTTAGTTCGTTGTTCGCGCTGCGGCCGGAAGCCGCAGTCACTTCTCTGATTATCCTGCTTCGACAGCAGCCTGTGCGGCAGCCAGACGAGCAATCGGAATTCGGCGAGGAGAACAGCTCACGTAGTTCAGGCCAATCTCGTGGCAGAAGTAAACTGACTTCGGATCACCACCATGCTCACCGCAGATGCCGATCTTGAGGTCCGGTCGGGTTTCTCGACCATCGCCGACACCAATCTTCATCAGGCGACCGATTCCAACCTGGTCAATCGTCTGGAACGGGTCAGCCGGGACAATGTCGTTCTCGGTGTAGTAGCCGATAAAGCCCTTGTAGTCGTCTCGGCTGATTCCCAATCCGGTCTGAGTCAGGTCGTTTGTACCGAAGCTGAAGAACTCAGCAGTCTCGGCAATCTCTCCCGCAGTCAAAGCCGCACGTGGGATCTCGATCATCGTACCTGTCATGAAGTCAACCTCAACGCCCTGCTCTTCAAAGACCTTTGCAGCAGTCTCTTTGATCACGGCTGTCTGGTTGTCGACTTCCGTCTTGTAACCAGCCAGAGGAATCATAATTTCAGGATGAACTTCAACGCCTTCCTTCTTCAGAGCACATGCTGCTTCGAGGATCGCTCGAGCCTGCATAGCTGTGATTTCCGGGTAAACGATTCCAAGTCGGCACCCACGATGACCAAGCATCGGGTTGCTCTCAACCAGTTCAGCCACACGTCGCTTCACATCGTCTTCGGTCACACCGAATGTTGACGCCAGCTTGCCAGCCAGAGTCGGGTCGTCGTGCATGTGGTGCTCAGACAGGAACTCATGCAGAGGTGGGTCCAGCAGTCGAATCGTAACTGCCTTACCGCCCATGGTGCGGAACAGGTGAGTGAAGTCATCACGCTGGAAGTTGATCAGTTTGGCGAGTGCTTTTTCGCGATCTTCCTTTGTGGAAGAGAAGATCATTTCACGCATTTCATCGAGATGATCGAAGAACATATGCTCGGTTCGGCAGAGGCCAACACCTTCGGCACCCAGCTGAACACTGACTTCAGCATCGTGAGACTCGGTGTTCGCTCGAACATTCAGAGTTCGATGCTCGTCCGCCCATGCCATCAGCTGAGCATATCGCTGGTAAACTTCGCTCTCTTCAGGAGCTTTGTTACCAGTCAGTACTTCCATTACCTCAGACGGGCTGGTTTCAATCTTGCCATTGAAGACTTCACCACTGAATCCATCGATGGAAATCCAGTCCCCTTCACGCAGCACTGTATCGCCAACGGTGACAGTCCCTGCTTCGTAGTCGATATTGAGAGCATCGCAACCGCAGACACAAGTCTTACCCATCTGGCGTGAAACCAGAGCAGCGTGAGAAGACGCCCCACCAAAGGCTGTCAGGATGCCCTTGGCAACCTTCATTCCCCGGAGGTCTTCCGGGCTGGTTTCTTTTCGAACCAGTACGAGCTGCAGGTCGTTGTCAGCATTCCACTGTGCTTCAGCATCTGAAGCATGGAAGACGATCTGACCAGTGGCAGCACCTGGGCCGGCGTTGATGCCCTTGGCCAGCAGACGATTTTCGCCTTCCGCCTTCTGCTTGTCAGCCGGATTGAAAATCGGCTGCAGCAGTTGGTTCAGGTCGTCCGCTGGGATACGTCGTTTCTCGAGGGCAGTCTTCGCGTCGATCAGGCCTTCGTTGACCAGATCAACGGCGATACGCACGGCAGCGAATCCGGTTCGCTTGGCGTTACGAGTCTGCAGCATCCAGACGTTTCCACGCTCAACCGTGAATTCGATGTCCTGGACGTCTTTGTAGTGCTGCTCAAGAGTCTTGCCGATGTTCGTCAACTGCTCGAATGCGTCCGGCTTGTCTTCGCTCAGTGTTTCTTCAACACGCTTCGGAGTACGAGTACCGGCAACGACGTCTTCTCCCTGAGCATTGATCAGATAGTCGCCGCAGAAACCGGGAGTACCGTCAGAGCAGTTACGAGTCAGCCCAACACCTGTGGCACAATCATCACCCAGGTTGCCGAAGACCATCGCCTGAACGTTGGTTGCTGTGCCCCATTCGTGAGGGATGCCGTACTGACGACGGTAAACCATCGCTCGGTCGTTCATCCAGCTGCCGAAGACGGCGCCGATGCAGCCCCAGAGCTGCTCCATCGGATCCTCAGGAAAGTCAATGCCAGCGTGAGTCTTGATGACATCTTTGAACTGACTGACGATGTCTTTCAGAGCATCAACACTGAGATCTTTCTCGTGCTCTGCTCCGACTTCTTCGCGAGCTTTCTCCAGAATGTCTTCGAAATGGTCCGGATCGTTCTTGGATTCCGGCTTCAGACCGAGAACAACGTCACCGTACATCTGAATCAGGCGTCGGTAACTGTCCCATGCAAAGTGCTCATTGCCAGACTGCTTGATGAGGGCCTGAACGACCTGCTCATTGATTCCGATGTTGAGAACAGTGTCCATCATTCCGGGCATGGATTCACGTGCTCCGGAGCGGCAACTCAGCAGCAGCGGGTTCTCAGCATCGCCGAACTTCTTGCCCATCGCGGCTTCGGCGTTAGCAATGGCTTCATTGACCTGAGCTTCGAGTTCGGGCGGGTAAGATCGGTCGTTGTCGTAAAAGTAGGTGCAGACCTCTGTTGTGATCGTAAATCCAGCTGGAACCGGCAGGCCAATACGGCTCATTTCTGCCAGGTTGGCCCCTTTTCCGCCCAGAAGCTCCTTCTGAGAAGCTTCGCCGTCAGCTTTTCCATCTCCGAACGTGTAAACGTACTTATCTGCCATTTTGAGTCTAACCTCATTTTGCCGTAGTAATCACGGCGGAATGTGACGCCTGTCCGGCGTACTGGATTCCACAACCTGTTGATATCAAAGGAGTTGTGGCAGTCTAGAGAAGAGAACCCGCCTCTGCGCGCACCGCAGGTGTCAGCAGATCGGATTTCGACGAGCGGGCACGGTACCACCGGCCGATCCAAACTTCAAGCACCGACATCCGGGGGTCAGAATCGGGAGAAAGTCGCTGCCGAACCGAGATTTTTTGTACGGAATCAAATCTGGTCTTGAGACTCCAGGGGCGTGCGTCAGAATGGCCGACTTCCCTCCGCAAACGTCGGTTTTTGAGCTGAGCGGAAGACTCAGTGGACGCGCGCACGAAGTATAGTTCAGGTGACGAAATGGCAGTTCGGGGTATTCGCGGAGCGATCTCAGTTGAGGCTGATGAACCCGATCAGATTCGTGACGCAACCCGAGAGCTGATCGAGGAAATCCTCAAGAGAAATGAAATCACTGATTACGACGATGTGATTTCTGCAGTGTTCACCACGACGCACGATATCGTCTCGGCCTTTCCGGCTGAGGCCGCACGTCTGATCGGCATGACGACCGTCCCGCTTCTTTGCTCTCAGGAGATTCCGGTTCCCGGCTCGATGCCAAAGTGCATCCGAATTCTCCTGCACGTAAACACCGAGCGAGCACCGTCCGAAATCGAGCACATTTATCTGCGAGAGGCAGCTCGGCTGCGCCCCGACATGAAAAGCGCTCAGTGAACGAGACACTCCCCTGGGTCATTCTGATCTTTGTGGGCGCCGGAACAGTCCGGGGGGCCGTTGGTTTCGGAGACGCACTGTTTGCAATGCCTTTGCTGGCAATGATTCTGCCGCTGCGGACTGCTACTCCACTGATGGCCGTCATTGCTTTTTTTGCAGCCGTCGTGATCGTGCTCCGTGACTGGAAGCACGTGGAAATCAGATCTGCGGCAATACTGACAGTTTCCGGCATGGTGGGGATCCCCATCGGAATTCGAATGATCCGTGTTGTGGACGAGGCTGTCGTCTTGGTCATCCTTGGGATCGTCCTGATCGGATTTGCAGGCTGGAATCTGCGAGCGAAGGAGTCCGACTGGCAGATCAGCCGGAAACTGGCACCAATGTTTGGATTGATGGCCGGAATCCTGGGAGGTGCGTACAACACCTCGGGCCCCCCACTCGTGATCTATGGCACTCTGCGACGATGGGAACTCTCCCGATTCCGAGCAATGCTGCAGGCGTACTGCATCGTTGGCAGCGTCTGGGCGCTCAGCTGGCACGCGATGGAAGGCAACCTCAGTCAGGATGTCTTCGTCTATTCAGCATGGTCACTGCCACTGGTCATCGTCGCCACCATGGTTGCACAGCGCATGACAGAGGGAATGGACCGACAGCGGTTCGTTACGCTCGTGTACTGGCTGCTGATTACTTTAGGAATCGGACTACTCTGGAACGCTGTTGCTCCCGGCGGGCCATCGGAAGTAACAGCGAACTGAGTCCCGTGGAGGCCGGCATGGCTTGGCGGACCCTGCATTCGTTCTTCCCTCGACTCACCGAAACGCTGATCGATTGCGTCCTACCGGACATCGAGTAGCTTTACGGCGTGATGAAATTAGAGCAGCCATCGCGACCACGAACTGGAGACAGAGATGCGACCACAAGGAACAGTTAAATTCGACAACACCGATCGGATCGTCATCGTGACCGGCGGCAGCAGTGGAATCGGGGAGGCGATCTGTCGAGAGTTTGCTCGGTCCGGGGCGACCGTTTATTCAGCTGACATTACGGAGCCTGAATCCCCGATCGAGGGGGTAACTCACCTGCCGTGCAACACAGCGACCGACGAGGACTGTGAACGAGTCGTTCAAACCGTCATTAATCAACACAGAGCCATCGACGTTCTGGTCAATAACGCCGCGATTCAGCCTCCCGGATCTTACGTACCATTGCACGAGCTGCCGACCAGCCTCTGGAACCGAATCGTCGACATCAACCTGACCGGCTACACGTGGATGGCCATGCACTCGCTGCGTCAGATGCAGCAGCAAAAGTCCGGCTGCGTCATCAACATCGCCAGCGGACAGGGTCATCGGACAGCGAGAGGAGTCGCCGCCTATGGTCCGGTTAAAGCCGCCAACATCATGCAGGCGAGACAATGGGCCCTGGAGTATGCACGAGACGGCATCCGAGTTGCTTCCGTATCGCCAGGAGCAATCGATACACCGCTCGTTAGAGCCAGCCTGAATCAGCAGGGTGGCGAAGCGGCAATCGCCAATCGGCACCCACTGGGTCGCATCGGAACTCCTGAGGAAGTAGCGGCCGCTGTGCTATGGCTGTCGAGCGATGCGGCATCCTTTGTCACCGGAACGGACCTTGAGGTAGACGGTGGACTGGGCGCGTTCGGAGCATTCGCAGATCCCTACCCGATGGCCGACGACTGAGCGTCAGCAGATCAGGGTGCCTTACCGAAGACAGACTGGTAGACCTCCAACAGGAACAGGCATAGATTTCATTGATGGGATACCGCCCCGAACAGTGGCTTGCCAGCATCTCAACAGCGAAGGCGTCATGAAGACGGTTCAGCAGATCATTCTCACGAAAGTCAGCGGTGACGGAGTCATCGTTTGCGAGATTGACTTTTGCCAGACCGGTCCGGAACGATTTCTGGTCAACTTTCGCCAGGGACTGGAAGGGACAGTTCTGCAGGAAGGATCTGAAACTCCCCTATCTGTCTCTCGAGACGAAGCCAGGCATGTCTATGAGTCATTGATTGCCAAACGCAGGGCCCAGGGATTTCAGCTGCCTGACGAAAAGACAGTCGAGGCTTCGCAGGCACTGAAAAGTTCCGCCCCCGCGGAATCTCCATCCAAACCGGACCCTCGCCACGATCGCCTCCTGCAACGTCTTGCAGAAGGAACCGACGGACCTGCAAATTGGCCACTGTCTCGGGTCGCATGGCACTGCGGTGAACACCGGTTGACCGAGGCCGAAAACCTGCTGGTCAGCCTGATCGGAACCGGGGACAGCATGCTCGACTACTGTATCGTCTGGGCATTGGGACAGATGGGCTCCGAGACAAGTGTGTCGTTCCTGAAACAACTGGAAGCAGAACACGACGCTCCCGCCGTGAGACGGATTGCGGCCGTGGCTCTGCTGGAAGTCCTGCCTTCAGACGAACTTGCGAACGAAGTCGAGAAATGTGTTCAGCAACTCCCGGAAGAACTGCGGACTTCCGCACGAGTCGGCCCGGCCGAAGATTTCTGCCGTGCAATTGAGCGGACGGTGAATGCAGGCCGTGGTGATTCTGAGTGGCTGCCGGAAATCGTCTATCTGATTGATAACGAACATACACGACCGGCCCTGTTACAGTGGCTGTCGCAGACCGAATTTCGCCCTGGTACGTTTCACAAGGTGCGGCACATCTTCAAAGCAGCTGAGCTGCGACGGGACAGCGAAGTGTTTGCCATCCTTGCACTTCGGTTTGAACGAACTCGCGACAACTTTCGAATGGAGCCGCGCTATGTTTACCAACACCGTACACTGCCAACCGAAGGTAAAAACCCCGACCAGGTCTACAGTGTTCAGACTCGCGCGTACCTTCAACGACGTTGCTGGAGAACACTCAAACGCCTCGTGAATGCGGGCCAGAATCGAGACTACGTCCGAATGGCGGCTGCGATCCTGCTTAATTACACGGACGACGATGGGCTCGATCCTTTCGAACACATGTCCTACGTCTTTGATCGCCAAAGGCGCCGCTACGACTATGTCACGACTCACTACGATCGATTTCGATTCAGCAATTTGCTGAATCGAATTCTGTATTCAAACAGCAGCCGATATCGCCCTGCAAAAAAAGGGCTCTGGCAGTGCGTCCCGCCGTGGCAACCTGGACACCACGCACCCGATGAGCGAGAAGAAGCATGGCCTGAACTGTGGGACGAACACCCGGATGTGGTGCTGAAACTGTTAACCGCCAGCAGTTGCCAGCCCGTACATGAGTTTGGTGTTCGGGTACTCGTCGACAATCGGGAATTCTGCGAACAGCTAACCCCCAAAGACATCGTCGCGCTGCTCAATGTCCAGTATGACGTGACGCTGCTGTTCGCTCTGGTCCATGCTGTACGGCTCTATGATTCAGAACACCCTGACACTGACCTGTTGTGTGTCATGGCCGACTGCCATCTGCCACAGGTTCGTCAGCAGGCGTATAATTGGCTGAGTGCAGACGAGTCCTTACTCCTGCAGAATACCGAGTTGGTGGTCCGATTGGTCTGCAGCCGTCAAAAACAGACCCGGGAGATGATTCGTGAACGACTCAGAAGTTCGTCACTGTCGGAGCAAGTCACTCAGGTTCTCGTCGGACGCATCGTCAGTTCATTGATTCTGATGCAGGGTCACCAACAGGAAACAGCAGCTGCGATCACCGAAACCCTGCAGATCGTTTTTGCAGATTCACTCCGACGGCTGGGCAGAGCCGTCATTCGCGACCTTGCTGCTCACTGCCTGCCTGCTGTCCAGCGACTGGCCGCCGAACTGATTCTGAATCACGATTCGCTTGCCACCGCTCCCCCGCTGGATGTGGTTCGGTCTCTTCTGGACTCAGAAGATGAGTCCGTGCGAGGGTCCGCCAGTCGCATCTCAGGCAGAGTCGCCGGTTGGCAGCCCGAATCGGTAGACTTTCTGTTCTTCATGACCCGTCATCAATACGTGGACGTGCGGGCGGGGTCAGAAACCCTGCTGAGCAGGTTTGCCCAGGAGTCTCCTCAGGATGCAGACGAACTCACACTGAAACTAGTGCAGGCTCTGTTGATTGCGGGGGCTCCCGACGGAGTCCCCCGCCATACAGCCCATGTTCTTCGAACTTGTCTGTCGGACTTTTTGAATGGGTTCGAAGTGAAAACCATCTGGGCACTGCTCGAATCTCATTCAGCCTCGGCTCAGGAAATCGGAGGAATCCTGCTGCACACCATCGACGCGAGTGAGCTGGAGTTGGCAGAAATTGCCTCCCTCGCATCCCATGAGATTCTGGCTGTCCGAGAAGCGGCATGGAAGCTCTGCGAAACTCAGCTCGAACGATTGCGAAAAGACCCTGGACCTCTGGCTCTGGTCGCCGACAGCAACTGGCAAGACTCTCGGCAATTTGGGTTTCAGTTTCTTGGTGAACATTTTGGAAACGAGGGAGCGCTTCCGCCAGACGTGTTGATTCGGATTTGTGACAGTGTTCGGCCGGACGTGTAGCAGTTTGGTCGGCGGCTGATTGAACGCGCTTTTGAATCGGGCCAGGGTGAGCAATACGTTGTCAAGCTGAGCGAACACCCGTCTGAATCAATGCAGCTGTTTGCATCCGGTTTTTTTGAACAGAATGCAACGGAAAATCCGGAACGAATGGCTGAGCTTGAACCCTTTTTTGTCAGCGTGCTTTCAAGAGTGAATCGTGGGCGAATCGCGAAAACACGAGTCATGGACCTGTTGCTTAGGGAAGCCCTGCGTCATCAGTCTGCAGCGCAAACGACTGTCAGAATTCTTACCCGCGTATCAGCAACTTCCGCGATTCAGGATCGAGAAAACATTATTGCCGCTCTGCTGGATATCGCAGAACGCTGGCCTGACATGAATTCGCCACTGGAGCTCAAGCCTGTGGAGATTCGAGGTGCAGTATGATTTTTCGAACCAGGAGAAGAGCATAGTCGACCGCCGTGCGTCGGGAACGAGCCTTTCCTTTGCTCCTGACACACGTCGCCCCTACATACTTTCGCAACGAATTACGACACTCGGCTCAACAACCAGCACCTCAGTAGACGTGGCACCACCCACCAGCATTATGCCTGCAGCCGCAGAACCAGATCCGCAGACAGCATCTCATGTCCATCAACTAAGCCTGCCCCTAAACGCTGCGGTGTACGGTACCCACTCGACCAGAGCTGATTTCAATTAGCGTGACTCGGACCACACCTTGAACAGTGTGCGGGCCCTGGCCCGATTCAATGCTCGCGTTTGAATTTGAATCTGCTCAATGCTGCCATTCCAGTCGGCATCGTGATTCCACTCGTCTCCCATGATCAGGTTGTGCGGTTCCCAGTTTGAGAAGTCGCCCGTGAAATCAGAAGACTTAAACATCTCCACTCCATTCACCAGACAGATCAGACGTCCGCTCCTGTAGGACACCACGATGTGCACAGGAATCTCCTGCGGCAATTTCGCAATTTTCAACGGTGGCTCAAGGCCGTTCATTCCAGTTTCACTGGTGCGCAACTGAAAGACGAGGTCAGATCCCTGCTGCCCGAGAGAGAAGTTTCGCGACTCATGGCTGGAGGAGAACGATGCAATCAAAGCCAGGGCCTTTGGCTTCATATGTGCCGGAGAAAACACCAGCTCCACGGTCAGTTCACTGGAGTCTTTTGCCAGTTCAAGAAGCTCAACATCAAGACCTTCAACGACATACGCTCCTTCACTGACCTGAAGTCGTCCTTCATCATCGATATGGGCCTTACCCGATCGCTTAAGCTCAATACCAGGCAATTGTCCTTTCGGCCCGTCAATTCGTCGAGGACCATAGCCACTCTTCCACAACATCATGGTTCCGTGGTGAATGCCCGATCTGTTCTTTGTCGGTGCAGACTGCAGTTTGACACCTGATTCAGGATGACTGCCGGAATCGGTCGACGTGGAGTCCGGAAGGTCAAACGCAGGAAACTCAAGTAACCCCTCTTCTGCCGCCGTTGAGTCCGTTTCATTAACTCCCACGTCCCTCTTCTCCGAGTCATCGAGGGAGCCGGGCAGATCAAAGTCTGACTCAATACCTGATTTATTTCCTCGACTGGGCTCCGGCAGATCAAACTTATCCGATGATGTCTCCTGATCTGAATCAGGAGCAACATTCATGGGCTCCGGTTCCGGAAGGACAGACGATGACTCTGTCGAAGTCGCACCGAACGGCAGCTCCTTTACTTCAGGAATATCTGCAATGGAAGGCACCTCAGTGACATCAATCACTGCTTCAGTTTCTGGCGCAACACGAGTCGGCAGCTTGTCTTCAGAAGATTCTGCAACATCCACTGAGACGGTCGGAGGAGGCCCCTCCGTCTCGACGATGATCGGTTCCCTGAGAACGGATTCAACGTCGACATCGGGCGGATTCACAGGGACTTCGGCCACAGCGGGAGGCAGAACAGTCTCCGCAGATTCAGCCGGAGGAAGCTGTTCGACAACGGGAGGCAGATCGATTTCAGACGGGCTGTAGACCGGGCTCTGGTCGATCGGGTTCGGCTGCTTCTGAACGATTGGCTCAGGAACTGGTTGCTCAGCAGCGGCCGTGGAGTGCCGGGGAATCGGCTGCATCAACCGAACAGTGGGCCTGATGGGCCGGGTCGAAAACAGAACGGCCAGCGGGCGATGAGATGGTCGGTGACCACAAC
>MDSW01072889.1_pt1 | contig 12059 bp, 10 predicted proteins | sample 811171 | NCBI WGS metagenome assembly MDSW01 (sample SAMN05326641, study PRJNA326480) | marine metagenome | isolation source: seawater | place: Atlantic Ocean: North West | collected 2012
CCGCGATCTCGTAATACGACAGATCGGCTCCTGACCGGACCAGGCATGTTTTGGTGGTCACCATCAATTCAGAGCCCGTGTTGGGATCGAGGGAAATTCCGAAAGCAATCAAAAAGAGGGTTGTGAAGGTAGACATGGTGGTTCTCGCAATGAAAATCGTACGATTCCAGTATGGCACATCGGCTCGGGACAAGCGCTTCAGACATTGTGGCCGCGGTTGATTATCTCCGCTCGGGTGGGGTTGTGGGGGTCCCCACCGAAACCGTGTATGGATTGGCGGCCTCAGCGTTCGATATTGATGCCATTTCAGAGATTTATCGCTTAAAAAACAGGCCGGCGAACAACCCCCTCATCCTTCATATTCACCATCCAAGCCAAATAGAGCGGCTGGCTGACACGATCCCCGAGACGCTTCCTCAAATTGTGGATCAATTTTGGCCAGGACCCCTCACGGTTGTTTTGAAAGCCCGACCAGATGTTCCGGCAATTGTGCGGGGCGGGGGTGACACGGTGGGGATCCGGATACCCAACCACCCCACTTTTTTACAGCTGCTGGCCAGCATCAATGAACCATTGGCAGCTCCCAGCGCCAATCGGTCCAATCATGTTTCACCCACAACAGCCGCCCATGTTGAGAGTGATTTTCCAACCGAATCTTTCCCTATTTTGGATGCGGGACCAACTACCACAGGTTTGGAATCAACAGTTCTCTCGCTGGTTGGTCCTCCAACTGTCCTGCGTCTTGGATCCACGTCAATCACAGCTTTGCGTGAGATTTTGCCTGACGTCACAATCGATCTTCCTGATCAACAAATTGAGTCACCAGGGACCTCCAAACGCCACTATGCCCCCAAAACACCATTCCACATCTGGTCCGATCAAAAAATCACCAACGAAGATGGTGTCTTGCTTTTTGGGGGACCGCCTCCTGAGCAAGCAGCCCATGTTTGGGATTTAGGTGATGACCCCACCCAGGCGGGCAAGAAGCTGTATGCCACGCTGCGAGAAATGGATCAAACACAACTTCGCGTGTTGTATGTGGTATTGCCCAACGAGAAGAAGTTGATGCAAGATGACTGGCTTGCCATTATGGATCGGCTGCGCCGCGCCACCCAGTCAAAATGATGATGTCTGCACTACCAAGCAAATCTTGTGGCAAATCGTTGCTTTGATCCGGCACCAGGTTGATGGTCAACACATCATCAGAAGGCCGATGGTGGTTGTATTCCAACACGGTCCCACCTCGTTCAACCACGTGAAAAGCGCCAACCAAAAGAATGGCTGGTTGTGCCCCTGAAGCGCGCAGATCAGCCACACTTTTCCCCATCGAAGCATCCCAAATGCGTTGGGCGAGAAAAAACGCCTCACCAGCAGTGGGATCAAAATCATCGCCCATCAAGTCAAAAAACTTTTTTCGATACAAAGAATCATCAACATTTGATGGCAAATCAAACCAGAGAGATCTTGGTCGGCCGGTGGGGAGGGCGGATTCACCTTCAATTCTCGCATGTCTCACGTATCTACGCGGGGCATTGGCCGCAATTACTTGGCCCCCACGGCCCAAAACGACATCAATGGCTGGTTGGTAAAAGTCATCCCACGTTTCAGGGCCAGCCCAATTGGTGCTCTCAGTGAGTTCTCGAAACGTGACCTGATCAATAACCCCATCTTGAAAATCATCCAATAAGGGTTGCTCATCACGTTCCAGCATCTCAAGAGCAAGACCTGATGTTGCCGGTGCATCTTCCAAGATCGCATGCTGCACCAAATGGCCCAACAGGTCATCGTGCTGTTCCCCAAGCATGACAGCATCAGCTCGACTTACTCTTTCAAGCAAAGTCCCCCAACGGATGGGTATCCCGCTTTCTCCATCAAACACCGAACAAGATCTTGGGGGAGGGGGTGTACTGGTGGAGGTCACCATCGAACTGGAGCAACCCACCAAACAAAGAATTCCAGTCAATCGGTACATCATCGTGAACACCCACTCATGGTCCCCAATTGGGTGAGATTTTGGCACCAGGATACGAGAGTGCCAAAATTTCACGCCAACTCACACCTTTACTGGCCCTTGCTTCAGCCCCAAACTGGCACAAGCCAACACCATGTCCAAAACCAGCTCCATCCAGAGTGAGCACTCCCCGTCTAGATTCACTCTTCAAGATCCACCCAGAGAACGCTTTCCCCCCCAAAGCAGTGATATGACCTCGTAACGCTTCTGGCGTCAGGTCGGCAGTGGCCCCTTTTACATCTTGCAGTTGGAGTTTGATCGCTCTTCCCCAAGGGTTGGTTCGAATGGGTTTGATAGATCGAACGGTTTGCAAGCCAACTCGATTTCCAAGCAACCTCCCCGAGACTTCAGTTGTCCAGCGGTACCTCTTGCTTGCTTGACATGGGCAAGGTCGGCCCTGCCCGGATAGTGGGGCAATAGCATTTGAGGTTGCGGCAAAAGTGTCTGATGCACGGGCGGGGCGACCTCCACAACAAGAGGAGTAATACGTACACAGGATGTGGTTGTTCCAGGTAAGAACCTGGCCCCGGGTTGATTTGACAGCGTCCAATGCGATTGGTCGTACTTCCCCACCAGCAAAAGCTTGGTCACTGGGACTGGCTCGAACATGCCAAAACTTCCCCCGCCGATCTTGCATTTTCACCAATGAGAAAGAACGGGCCGCGACCGCGAGAGCGCGGTATGTGTTTGGATGCCAATTTGGATACAACTCACGCTGCAGAACGCCTGGAAGGTACGTCTCTAGATCAAAAGTGCCAACCACTTCCAACCGATCCCCTTCAATCCGCATGGAAAGTGATGTGGTGGGAAAAATTTCTGTGTTGACCGTCATTGATTCAGAAGAAGTGAGCTGAAACACATCGGATTGCTGTTCCACCAAAACGGTTGCCCCACGTCGCAGCACCCAGTTGGTCTGGGTTCCTTTCTGAGAGCAAGAGACGGTCAACTCTCCAGCGTAAGGCTTCCCTTTCAACCGAGTGATGGTGGAAGGGGCGCCCACATTGCAATTGAATTCGGCAAGATCAAGCAGCCGAACCTGAATTTCCGGTTCTGTGGTCAAACTTCGATTCGGAAGATTGAAAGACTCTTGGGGTTTGGTGCTTTGCGTGCAACCCCACAACACCACCAAACCAACAAGTCTGCCTACGAATCCCAAGGTGTGACGACGTGACAGGAAACCTTCACCCATGAAGGCATCATCACTTCCCCAGTCTATTTCTGCCAGTTGGCGGGTTACCCAAGCTTCCGCAGGGAGAGGTTGTGGAGCTCAAGTCTCTCTTTGATTTCATCCAAACTGGTGGAGCCAAAGTTTTTGACCCCCATCAATTCCGCTTCGGTGCGCATGGCCAAGTCGCCAATGGTGCCAATCCCAAGAAGTTGGAGTGCTTTCCGAGCCCGGACCGACAAATCCAAACTTGAAATAGGCTTGTTCAACACGTGATCTGGTGCCAAACCTTTGAGTTCTTCGAACGCATCGTTTGGGTTGCGACGGAGTTGACCATCAACCCCCTGACCCAAACGCAAACCTTTGCTGGAAAGCATGTTTTTGATTTCCACCAGACTGGTTTCACCGAAGTTCCGGTAGGAAAGCAATTCTGCCTCACTGACTTTCAAGAGATCTCCCAAAGTCCGAATATTCATCTTCTTCAGACAGTTCCGGGCCCGGACCGACAATTCAAAGTCGGTGACAGGGGTGTCAAGCATCGTGTTGAATCGACCTTGATCACGCTCAGTGTCTTCATCAAAGAGCATGGACTCGCTGGCTTCACAGTCCCTTTGGAACATGCGGGCTCTGGGGTGGTTGGGATTTGATTCCAAGACGGGACGGAGGATCCGCATGGCTTCGTCGTATTCCCCACGATCCTCAAGGAGAATTGCCAGATTGATCAATGCGTTGATGTGTGGTTGCTCATCCGCGGCGAGCGATTGGTAGAGCGACAACGCCTCTTCTTCTTCACCCATCAAATCCAGCAACCAAGCCAATCGAAAGCGGGATTCGGTCAATGGACTTTCAGCGACTGCTTCACGGTACGCCTCAATGGCGGAGATCCGGTCTCCTTCAGCCTCAGCGGTCAATCCGCGTTGGTGGAGTTCTTGCGCTTTGGCGACATCTCCCTCGCCAATGACGAGGTCTTCAGTATTGGTGCTCATCGAAATTCAGTCCTCATGGGGTCAAAATGTCCAAGCGGTCAGGCTGGACGAACGGGACATCATAGGTGCAGCAAAATATTCGTCAACCAACACTGGCGTGACCAGTGTCTATAAGTTTGATATTTCGCCACACCCCCGATTTCCACCGCCAAGCCATCGCCACACCCAACGCCAGGATGTACATCGTCGCGGCGATCCAAGGCCCCAAAGAGGCACTTTCTGGGATCAGCCAAAGCGAGAGGTAGCCCCCCCCCATCAATATGGTCCATTGGAGTGCCACCATGATCACCCCGGGCCAGGTGGTGTCCCCCGCACCCCGGAGGGCTCCTGACAACACAATCCCAACCGCATCCAAGGTTTGCCAAAAAGCGGCACAAAGCAACATCCACCGACCCAGTCTGGTGATTTCCAATCGGGTGGCTTCCGGGGTGCCCTCATTGATAAAGATTCCAATCAAGGGCTCATACAACGTGGCGAACACCAGACCCCAAAGGCTCATGTACACAATCCCAATTTTGAGGGTGACCCGAACTCTTGATTGAGCTTCATCAGAGCAACCCTCACCAATGAGGCGGCCCACAATTGAGGTGATGGCTACCGAAAATCCAACCGCAGGCATAAATGAAAGATGCATGTAACGCATGGCAATCCAAGAAGCAGTCATGTGCTCAGATCCAAAGCGACCCACCAAGGCGGTCATGAACCAAGCCCAACAGACGAGTTCACTTCCCCACGAGAGGGATGCTGGCCAACCCCGGCGGAACAACTCGCGGCATGCTGAAAAATGCCATCCTCGTGCGGACATCAGGTGAAAATTGTTTTTTGTCTTGGCTAAGAAGAGGGCCGTCATGGGGATGATGGCTTCCATAATGGATCCAATTACGGTTCCCCATGCCGCTCCAGCAACCCCCAGTTGTGGCGCCATAGCCACACCAGGAAGTCCCAATGCAGGAAGACCAGTTTCACCGAAAATCAAAGCGTATGAAGCGATCAGATTGGTCAGGTTGCCAACCAAAGCCGACACCGTGACAACCTTTGGTCGATGCAATCCAAAAAAACAGTTGTGACTCAAGCGACCCAACAAACTGAACAACCCACCAACCAGCAGGATTTGTCCATAAGCCACTTCCTTCTTCACCAAACTGGGCTGCCCCAACTCACCATGAATGTGTTCAAAGAACCAAGGAAGAGCGGCCGCCAAAGGCAACATCACCACCAACCACCACATCAAGGAGAGCCACAAGCCTGCCCAAGCAAACTTTGCTCCACGATTGGCGTCCCCAGCGCCCAAATGTTGACTAACAAACGTGTTCACCAAAGACAAAGTCCCAGCGGCAATAGAGATTGGGGCAAAAGCCCATACCCCAGCATTGCCTTGAGCCGCCACATCTTCAGTCCCCACTTGACCCAACAAAACGGCATCAACGAATTGCATCACGGTGTAACTGGTCATCGTGATGACGGTGGGCCAAGCAAGTCGCCAAACTTCACTCAGGGGGCTTTCTGGACGGTTCACGCTGCTCATCAAGATCAAAGATTGTAAGTTGAGGATCCAAGTACACCCCTCAGATCAAGGAATACCGCATGCCATTCCATCGATTTCACCACCTCACGGTTGCCTTGTTGTTGGCGACAACCCCATCTTTGAGCGCTGAAGCCCTTTCAGTGAAGCCTTTGACAAAATCTCAGCAGCTTCCACTGTCCAAGAAAGATCGGGCCGCCCAGGAGGTGAACTTGGGTTGGATTCCTCCAACCCTAGCGGGTGAAGGTTTGAAGTGGATGGGTCTCGAGGGTGAGGTTCCCTCTTGGGAAGATCTTCGTGGGCAAGTTATTGTCTTGCAGTCTTTCCGAGCCCCATCCCCCCAAATTTCGAAAGTCCGTGAGGCTATCGAGGGTCTTGGTTCAACTGACGTGTTGTTCCTGCCAGTTCACACCCCTGATCGAGCCGAACGATTCGATGGAGACAAGAAGCTGTCTGTAGGGTTGGATCAAATTCCAGTGTTGGTGGACAACCACGGTGAACTCTGCGATCGATTTGGTTTTCGCCGCAAGACCACCAATGTGATTATTGATCGTCGAGGAGTGGTGTCAGCGGTTGGTGTGCGGACTGAAGCGTTGAACGCACTTTTGCAAGAGATGCTTGCGGTTTCCAAAGAGGAAGCAATGGAGGCGGAGCCGAAAAAGCGAAGTGCGCCAAAAACTTCAGATTATCCCCCTCATAATCCACAAGTTGGGAGCGCCACAAACCGTCAAGGGGAGGATGCTCCAGAATTCGCAGTTGCTCAGTGGGTCAGCAAACGCCCAGACCTGCAGAACAAAACAGTTGTGATTGATTTTTGGGCCACTTGGTGCGGTCCCTGCCGCGCGGCCATCCCCCATATGAACGAATTGCAACAAGCTTTTTCCGATGATTTGGTGTGCGTCGGCGTGAGCAACGAATCGCCAGATGCTTTCAAGCAAGGCATGTCCTCTCGACAACTCAATAAACCAAACACGTTCTCTTATTCATTGGCTTTGGACCCTTCAGCCAAAATGCAGCGGCACTTTGGGGTGAGGGGAATTCCACACTGTGTGGTGATCTCACCCGACGGCAAGGTTCGTTGGCAAGGCCACCCATCTGGTTTGGACTCGGAAAAATTGGGAGCGATTGTCAAAGCTGGGCGTGGTGCAGGGGGGACATTTGAACCTTACTGGACGAAAAACAAGCGGTAATTGTTACAGCAGCGTCAACAAAATCAAAATATCTGAGAAGCCAACATCATTGTTCCCATCGAGATCTTCTGGGCAACCAGAGCATGGCCCCCATCCTGAAAGCAGGATGAGAAGGTCGTTGAAGTTCACCAGGCCATCGCCATTGAAATCACCAACCACCGTAGAGCCGACTGTTAACTCAAGGGAAAGACCAAAAACACTTTCTGTTTGGCCGGGAATATCTTCATCTCGAGTTTGGAACACCAAGCCGTTTGTGAACTCTCCGGGTTGAGAGGCGTCGACCAGAAGTCTGATTTGACCAGATTCGCTCCCTAAATTGTTTGGCACCTGCAAGACTTCTAAAACAGGTGGCATTGGGGGAGCCAAAAGATCACCCAAAAACAAACGGGATTGCAAAGCATCAAACCCAAAGTTCCAAATATCAATTTCCAGAACAACTGGGTCTGGGCTGACCTCCAGAGAGGCGCTGATAACCCCGCCGGGCAAAAAAGTGTCTTCGGAAAGCGAAGCACGAGACGGCCGAACACACGTCCAACTCATTGGGTAGGCGCCAAGACCTCCAGTACCTTCAACTGGTGAACTTAAGGACACTGTGCCGCTCTGTGGCCCAACTGTTGACGCCTCAACCGGAAGGCTGGTCAATGTGGAGCCAAGAACGGGGGTTGTTCCTGATCGTTCCCCATTGACCCCGCCATTGCCTTCAATGCTCCACTCCAAGGTGGAGGATCCAGATTCGACAACCGCCGGTGTGGTGTGGTTCACCCGAAAAGGGGCTTGGGGGTTTGGTCCCTGGACCACCCGATCAAAATCAGCCGAAACCGACCCAATTGGGGGCAGAGAGAAATCCACCACCACTGGAATGTGGTCGGCTCCATCATGCAATGCGTCGGCCAGTTGGTTGCTTCTTGAGACCTCACCCGGGAAGTAGAAGTTGTTTCCACTATTGATGGCAATGTTGTAGTGCTGTCCATCATTCCCAAGAGCTCGGTAGGTTCCTGGAATCAATACAACCCCGTTCCCCTCCTGGGTTTCTTGACTGCTGAAAATGAAATCAAACCGATCATCCAACCCTCCGCCAACCAGGCCATTGCTACTGGATGTGCTTCGTGGGCTTTGGGTGTGCTTGATGGCATTCCCTGATCCAGACCATGATCCACTTCCCAGCGGATCAACAATCGCATTGGTTCCACTGGTGTTGGCGATCAACGCATAACCAGACTCAGAGTTTGAGTAGAAATTGAAATCTCCTCCCCAAATGATGTTTGCATTGCTAGGGAGCGTTGCAATGTTGTTCAAGATGGTTTGGGTTCCACTTTCTCTTTCATCTTCATTGCTCGAGCCTTGACTCGCTTTGAGGTGACAGGAATACACCCAGAAACCAGTTGAACCATTGGTGGCATCGAGGGTGAATCGCCACCGGTCGCTGAATCGTCCGGCCCCAGTAAAGAGATCTCGATGATCACCAATTGATTCAGTGAGCAACTCACCCCGGTAGATGCACGCTTGGGCTCCACCTGTATCTGAGTTGGTGTAGGTCGCGATGCGCCATGTTGGTCCAGGAACTTCTGCATTCAACAGGTTGCGAATCGTGACTTCATCACCCTCGTTGACTTCTTGAAGAAGCAAAATTGCTGGTGGGGTTGACCACCCAGGTGTGTCGTCTTCAGCGATTTCAGCCAAGATGTTCCGGATGGCTGAAAGGTCACCTCTCAAGGCGGCACAATTCCAGCTTGCGACCCGAAGTTGCGCCTCAGAGACCCCAGTAAGGCACAGGATGAGCAATAAAGCAATTTTCCGGGGTGCTGGGGGCATGTCACCAATGTAGAACGAAGATGGTCCATCACAACCGACTTTCTACACGGACCTAGGATAAGAATATGGAACCAGCAGCCATCCGCCGTCCCGATCCAGAAACCGTCACGATCTCGGGCTACGAAGTCGATCGCCGATACGGCCCAGACACGGTGCCAACGACAAACCTGAACGACGCGAGCCAACCCCATCCACGTATTGGTGAACCTGGGCAGTACCCATTCACCCGTGGCATCCACGAAGGGATGTACCGAACCCGTCTGTGGACCATGCGTCAATTTGCCGGGTTTGGTTCTGCTGATGACACCAACCGGCGATTCAAATACTTGCTGGAAAACGCCCGAGGGACGAAGGCGAACACTGGCCTTTCTACCGCGTTCGACCTTCCCACCCTCATGGGTCGCGATTCAGATGATCCATTGAGTGCGGGTGAGGTTGGTCGCTGTGGAGTTGCGATCGACACGATCGAAGACATGGAGAGGTTGTATGCCGACATCCCCCTCAACAAGGTCACGGTCTCCCAAACCATCAACGGACCGGCGGCGGTGATTTGGGCCATGTATCTTGCGATGGCGCGACGAAAAGGGTTCTCTTGGGATCACCTTGGTGGCACGTTGCAAAACGACATTTTGAAAGAGTTCCACAGTCAGAATGAGTTCATTTATCCCCCAGAAGCTTCGGTCAAACTGGTGGTGGACACCATCGAGCACCAAATGAACCATGTGCCGAGATGGAACAGTGTTTCTGTGTCTGGTTATCACATTCGGGAAGCTGGTTCAACCGCCGTCCAAGAGCTGGCTTTTACTCTCCGTGATGGCATGGAATATGTAGAAGCAGCCATACGCCGCGGGCTGGATGTTGATCATTTTGCTCCCCGACTTTCTTTCTTCTTCAACGCGCACAATGAGTTTTTTGAAGAGATTTGCAAAATTCGTGCGGCCCGTCGAATTTGGGCCACCGCCATGCGTGAGCGATTTGGTGCCAAATCAGAACGATCTTGGTGGATGCGAACCCATGTACAAACCGCAGGCTGTTCACTTACAGAACAGCAACCTTTGAACAATATTGTTCGAGTCGCCTACCAAGCGATGGCGGGTGTTCTTGGGGGTTGCCAAAGTCTGCATACAGATTCGATGGACGAAACCTTAGGTTTGCCCACTGAAACCGCAGTTCGGGTGGCGCTGCGAACCCAACAAATTTTGGCCCACGAAACTGGAATCCATCGCACCGTCGATCCGCTTGGAGGGTCGTGGTACGTCGAAGCGCTGACTGATCGTATGGAGGCCGACGCCAACGAGATCATCAGTGAGATTGACAACATGGGGGGTGTGGTCTCTGGAATCAATAAGGGGTATTTCCGCCGCGCCATTGCAGACGCTTCATATCGTCTTGGGCAAGAAATGGATGCTGGTGATCGAATTGTTGTCGGGATGAATGCCTATCACGATGGGAGTGAGGATCAACAAGTGGAAATCTTGCAAATCCCTCATCAAGTCGAAATTGATCAATGTGATCGTTTGGAGTCATTCAAGAAAAATCGAGACCACGATCTGGTTCAAGAGCAGCTTGATGTGTTGCGTTCGGATGCCAGAAGTGGCACCAACACCATGCCCGCTTTGGTCGAAGCTTCTGATGCTGGCGCCACGATGGGGGAAATGGTGCAAGCCCTCGCAGATGTTTTTGGTCGCTATTCCGGTGGACCGGAGTGGTGAACCTTCATTGGTTGCGATTGATCGGCGCGTAGCGATCGGGTCGGTCTCGAGACGAGGGCATGCTTCCAGCTTCACGCCGCCACCATTCAGGTGCAACCGGACGGTCACTTCGTGGTGTCAATTCAGCTGGGCCTTCGGCATATGCCACATCTTGCCTGACATCAATATCAATGCGAACACTGGCTGCATTGGGCACCGACAACGCATTTTGCATGCTTCCAGATCGAGTCCCGACGTCCCAAATTTGCCAACGCATCAGGTCTGGCGTTTGGACAGGGTCTTTACCCATTCCAGGCACAATGTCCCACGTCAGTTGCTTCCCAATCGGAACGTCAATCGAAACCAGGACCTCTCCGGATCGGATATCAACCAAAGTCACCGATTTTTGCACTCGCTCGGTCGATTCGATGGTGGTGGTGTCGCCGGTGCCCCGGAAGAGGGTGCCGCCGGGTTTGTGGAAGGAGCAGCCAACAAAGGCCAGAATGGTCAGCAGCATGATCAAACGCATGGATGTGTTATCGGCACTTCGGGGGGCTCAGCCTGTATTTTGGCGAAGTCCTAGGCTAGAGGTGCAATGAATTCTTCTATTCGCGTTGGTCACGGTTACGACTGCCATCGATTGGCTCTGCCCCCTGAAGGAGGCCTTTTGGTGTTGGGGGGGCTGCATCTTGAACACGAGAAGGGTCCGGTTGCCCATTCTGATGGTGATGCACTGCTCCACGCCGTAACAGATGCGGTCTTGGGCGCTTTGGGCCTTGACGATTTGGGTACCCAATTTCCCGACACTGACCCTCGTTGGCATGGGGCCTCATCCGATCATTTTTTGAGGGAGGCCATTCGCCAGGCTCATGATTTGGGCTGGAGGGTTGGCAATATGGATGCCACCGTGTTGTTGGAACGCCCACGACTTGCCCCTCACCGATCAGCCTTGCGAGAAAATCTGGCCAGACTGCTCGATGTTTCACCGGACCTCATCAACATCAAGGGCAAAAGTGGGGAAGGTCTTGGCCCTGTGGGTCAAGGCCAATTGGTTGAGGTGCACGCCACCGTTCTGATGCACAGATCGGATTGATCACACTTGAGGGGTGTCTGGTTGGCCAAGAGTGAAAGCCAATGCGCGACAAGCTTGTCCTCGATGGGACCGATCGTTTTTTTCTTCAGGAGACAATTCAGCACTGGTTCGGCCATCCGGAAGCATCAAGTGTGGGTCGTATCCGAACCCATTCTTCCCTCGAGGATCAGATGTGATGTGACCCTCCATCGTTCCCCGAGCCACATGTCGAATGAGACCGTCTGGTTCAGCAAGACACAACACACAGACAAATCGGGCCGATCGTTTTTCTTGAGGAATTGGCTCAATGGCTTGAACCAATTTTTTGTTGTTCGCGGCATCTCGAGTGGCCCGGTCGCCGTCTACTCCAGACCAACGGGCGCTGTGCACACCAGGGGCACCATCGAGAGCATCAACCACCAAACCTGAATCATCAGCCAACGTGGGGAGGCCACTCCAAGCGGCATACACCTTGGCCTTGATGGCCGCATTACCTTCAAAGTCAGGTGCATCCTCGACCGGTTCTTCCGGCAGGGGGCGTCCATTGGCAACATCTTGCAGGGTGCAGATGTGCCACCCCAGTGGTGCAAGGGTGCTGGCGACCTCTTTC
>MDSW01209650.1_pt1 | contig 12058 bp, 6 predicted proteins | sample 811171 | NCBI WGS metagenome assembly MDSW01 (sample SAMN05326641, study PRJNA326480) | marine metagenome | isolation source: seawater | place: Atlantic Ocean: North West | collected 2012
TGAAACCAGGAAAACCATTGTGGTTTGGTTTAGTAAAGCAGGGAGCCCAAACAACGCTCGTTTTTGGACTCCCCGGAAACCCAGTGAGCAGTCTGGTCTGTTTTCTGCTTTTCGTCGCTCCGGTTTTACAACAATTACTCGGTGTGAAGAGCCACGTTTTACCGTCGTGCAAAGCCCAACTAACTGAAGCATTTCAGCAACGGGGAGACCGGCCTACTTATTTCCCAGCAAGTTTAACGATGCGTGATGGTACGTCGGAGGTGACGCCATTGAACTGGAAAGGGTCCGCTGACCAAAGTACTCTCAGCCAAGCCAATGGATTGGCCTTTTTCCCAGCCGGAGAACAACTCTATGCTGAAGGGTCTGAAGTCACTGTGTTTAAATTTCCGTCATAGTCGTAGCTGTCAGGAAGGCAATGGACTCAAACGGACAAAATAGGTCGTTGAAGAAACTCCGGTTTCCACCCGTCGCCTATGCGTTGGCCGGCAATGTACTTTTGTATGCCAGCTTGCCTCCGGTAGGTTGGAGTTGGCTAGCGTGGATCGCTCCTGCTTGCTGGCTCCCATTAATTGAGTCTCATGAGTTTTCCAGCCACTCGCAAAAACCACCACGCTCACCACGTGTCTATAGGACTCTATTCTGTACGCATATGCTGTTCTGGCTGTTGCTACTACAGGGGATGCGACTCGCCCACTGGACGACTAACTTTGGTTGGATTGCATTGGCCGGCTACCTGGGACTCTACCTTCCCTTATTTGTATTCACCGCTCGTACAATCCGTCATCAGCTCAGGCTTCCTTTAACTTATTCCGCTGCCATTGCCTGGGTCTGTGTGGAATGGGTTCGCGGATATGTCCTTTCAGGTTTTTCTATTGGCTCGCTTTCTCATTCGCAGGTCCACCAATTATGGGTGCTCCAAATAGCGGATCTAGGAGGTGGATTTGCTGTTTCGTTTCTACTGGTGCTAGGCGGTGGTAGCCTCTATCGCCTGACGCAAAAATGGTTACCACATGGGCAGCAGGATGTTCCCTGGCGTCCTGTTCTTGTGGAGGTAGTTATTTTTACCGTGCTGGTGACCGGGACCTTTTTGTACGGCCAGTCACAAATTAGCAAGCTCACAGAACCATCAACCGGACCACTCGTATCCGTCGGCCTCATCCAAGGTGACACTTACACTGAGTTTGATTTGTCACGCGAAGAATATATGGCGAAGGAGCAGAAAAAGCAAAAGACTTACAACGATCAGACCATTCGGGCATTGGGATCAGAAACGGAATTGGATCTGTTGGTTTGGCCTGAATCTATGTATCCAATCGGCCCCTTGCTAGCCACAGGTGACAATTCACAAACCCTCTATGTCCCGGCCCAACCACTGGAAGTTTCTGAGGATCAGGTCTGGGTCAAACAATGGGCCGACAATTTGAAGCGAGGGCAGGAATTACAACATGCCGAAATTCTGGGGTACTTGTATGGAAATCAAGATGAGAGTGGGTTGGGGAAACCCCTGATGTTAGGAGGAACAAGTTCTGTCGACCTCACACTGCCACACACTCCTTCCTACAACTCTGCTGCTTTAATATCTCCCAAGGGTGAGGTGTTGGATGTCTATCACAAAAACCACTTAGTGATGTTTGGTGAATACATTCCTTTGGGAGAAGTATTTCCATCGCTCTACAATTTCTTACCTATAAGTGCGTTGGCTCCGGGAAAGCGAGATATCACGTTTGAGATTGACGGAGTGAAATTCAGCCCAAACATCTGTTTCGAAAGCACGGTTCCCCATCGGGTTCGTAAGATGATAGCGGGTGTGGGTGAAGACCAACGACGTCCAGATGTGATGGTGAATCTAACCAATGACGGTTGGTTTTGGGGCTCGTCTATTCTCGATCTCCATCTGCGGAGCAATATCATGCGATCGGTCGAATTGAGACGCCCCAATCTCATTGCAGCGAATACGGGGATCTCAGCCTGGATTTCAGCGACCGGAAAACTGAATAGTTTTGTTGAAAAGAAACAGGCCGGATTCGTCATCGCCAAGGTGGGAAGAGCGGTAGAAGATAGCTTCTACCTACTCTATGGAGACTTATTTGCGATTCTTTGCGGAGCAATTACTCTTATTTCTATGGGTAAACTAATTCGAAATCGATCGGTGGTTGAAGCGTCCAATAGTGAAAAATCATATACTTAAACGATCTTTTAAGTATATGATTTACAGATACCCTCCTATCGACAGTCATCAAGCCATGATTGGGCGCGTCTGGTAAATTACCCAGATTACCAGTAATCGATTGACATTGGTAAAAAATGAGACTTATATTGATTTCAGCGGGGGTATATGTCCGAATTTTAAAAATGAGCGATTGTATATATTGCTTACTATAAAGGGGATTACCACTTGGTTTTGGTGACTTGATTGCCAAACCGTCCCGAATTACCCAGCGATGATTCGTTTAGGAAAGCCTTAGTGTCATGACACTGATTGGAAAAATATTCACAGTATTGATCTTCATCATGAGCTTACTGTTCATGGGATTCTCAATCACTGTTTATCAAACTCATGTCAATTTGCAGACAGCTGCGGAACAAGCGAAGACGCAGAACGCCAATCTCGAAAACCTGCGTAATACTTTGACAAATGAAAAAGCGGTTGTGGAAGCCAGTTTGAAACGAGAACGTGTAGCACGCGCCTACGCACTGGCTGCTCTGGAAACTCAAGTGGAAGCCATTGCCGCTGACCTGGCAGACAAAGAAGAAATTGTCAAAACAACTCAGGCTCGTAGTAATGACCTGTCGGACGCATTACGAATTGCTGAAGCAACCAAGAAGCAACTCACCACAGAAGTGGAAGGACTTCGTAAAGACATCAATACTTCCCAGCAACGCACAGACACATTCTTTGCCCAAATCCTGACTCTGACCGATGAAGTCAACCACCTCAAGAGCTTGAAATTACAGGCTCAAGAGCGCGAAAGCCAGCTTCGCAACCAGATTGGACGACTCTCGAATGTCGTTCAACGTAATGGTTTGGATGAGTTTACTGATGTACTGGACAAGCCACCAGCATTAGATGGCCGCGTCATTGCCATTCAGAAAGATCTGCTGCAGATTTCTTTGGGGCAGGATGATGGTCTACGAATTGGCCATCAACTGGATGTGTATCGTGGAGCATTGTATTTGGGACGCGTGCAGATTCGGGAAACACAACCAAGCTCTGCTGTTTGTGAAATCATTCCTGAATACCAAAAAGGGCAGATTCGTAAAGATGACAACGTCATCACGAACCTAAACTAACTTCGGTCTGCTCCAGCAATAGGGTTTGAATCCATGTTAAAACAAAAAGTTCGATTGAACGTATACACCATGTTGTTAGTGCTGGCATTCTTCGCTGTGACTACCTCCACAGTGTTAATGTTTCTTGAATGGCAAAGATGGTTGAAGCCACAGGACCTCAATTAAGTAGGTGCTACGGTGAATTAGAAAACTGAATCGATCTTCTAATCTGAATTCAGTAATCTGTGATTTGCTCAGAAATCCTAACAGAGCCCTGACCTGGAAGAGTTATGGTCATACCTACTGGTCTTCCAATATCTATAGCCTACCTAGAGGCTGAGTTGACGCTAACTACTGGTCGCTAAGTTGTATCGAATCCTTCGGCCAATGGCTATTCTCTGCTGATGTGATACTCTCCAATCCCTACTGGCCAATCCCTCCTCTCGAATCCTGATCTTCGGTATATTTACTGGGTGCTTAGCCCCAATCTTCAGGCACTGACTTCCGCGATAACCTGAATCTTCAAAAACGGTCTCTAACCCCTTATATTTCAAGCACTTAACGCTCTGGAATGTTTGCTTGCCGGTAATTGTTTTACCCCCCTAAATTTGGTAAAATTTGAATATCAAAAATCATCTGAATGAAGAGCATTCGAGGCTTATTTTTCAGGGGTTTTCTTATCTAAAACAGACGCTGAAAGGACAGACGATTGTCTAGCGATGAAATCCTTCCTGAGGACGAAAATCAGGGAGATGATGGTTACACGGATGGAACTCTGATCGATTTACCCATCGAAGATGAGCTTAAGAATAGCTATCTCACATACGCCATGAGCGTCATTGTGTCTCGAGCCTTACCAGATGTACGAGATGGCCTGAAACCGTCTCAGAGACGCATTCTCGTGGCCATGAACGATCTGAATCTGTCCCCCGGCGCACATCGTGTTAAGTGCGCCAAAATCGCTGGGGATACGTCGGGTAACTACCATCCGCATGGTGAAGGCGTTATTTACCCAACATTGGTCCGTATGGCCCAGGAATGGAACATGCGACATGTACTTGTGGATAAGCAGGGGAACTTCGGTTCGATTGCCGGTCTACCAGCGGCTGCAATGCGGTATACCGAAGCTCGTATGTCTTCAGCAGCCAGCCTGATGCTAGAAGATATCAAACTCGATACCGTTGACTTTACACCGACCTATGATGAAACGCGTACCGAGCCTACCGTCCTACCTGCTAAATTTCCCAATCTATTAGTCAACGGCGCCAGTGGTATCGCAGTGGGAATGGCGACGTCTATCCCCCCCCACAATCTGCAAGAGGTATGTGACGCTCTGATTACATTAATCGATGATCCGGAAACTCCGATCATGGATATCATGGAAATCGTCCAGGGCCCAGACTTCCCAACTGGTGGCACGATTTGTGGCCGAAGTGGCATTCGGAAAGGTTATTTGACCGGACGAGGCACGGTCGTTGTACGAGCGAAAGCTTCGATCACGGAATTGGATCGCGGGCGATCTCGCATTATCGTCTCGGAGATTCCATTTCATCAGAACCGTGACCGAGTGGTGGAAAAAATTGCCAGTCTGGTTAATGATGGCCGCGTCAAAGGAATATCCGGAATCCGTGATGAATCCGACCTCAAGGAGCCGGTACGGATCGTTATTGACATTAAACGTGATGAAAATCCTGATGTCGTTCTCAATCTCCTCTACAAATACTCCAACCTTCAGGAAACGATTTCAATCATTCTGCTGGCTTTGGTAGATGGAAAACCTCGCACGCTTAACCTCAAGGAGATTTTGGAGGAATACATCCGCCATCGCGTCGAGGTAATACGACGTCGTACTCAATTTCTGCTAGCGAAGGCTCGTCGACGCAAACATGTTGTTGAAGGGCAGCTACTGGCTCTGGCCGACATCGATAAGATCATCAAGATCATCCGCGAGTCGAAAAGCCATGCAGAAGCGAAAACTGGCCTGATGGGATTTGAATGCCCTGCCCCGATGCTTCAACGAGCCCTGGGCGATACCGGGTTTGAACAATTCCAGATTGAACGCGGTGAAGCAGACGTCTATCACCTCACTGCCGTGCAGGCAGATGCCATTTTGCGTATGACTTTGGGCCAGTTGGTAAATCTGGAACAAGAAAAGCTGGGAGATGAACACGGCAAACTTCTGGAAGAGATTGCGGGCTATCTGGAAATTCTCGGGGATCGCCAAAACATCCTCAACATCATCAAAGATGACCTGACAGCGATCCGTGATAAACATGGAGATGATCGTCGCACTGAGATTTCAAATATTGAGCTCGGTAATGTCAATATGGATGATCTGATCACCGAAGAAACGATGGTGGTTTCGATCAGTCATCGGGGATACATCAAGCGGATCCCATCGAGTACTTATAAAGCGCAACGCCGTGGCGGCAAGGGACTCAAAGGAGCCACCGTCGAAGAGGAAGATCCTATTGAACATCTATTTGTTGCAAGCACCCATGCCTATCTATTGTTCTTCACAACGAAAGGCAAAGTTTACTGGCAAAAAGTCTATGACATCCCTGAGTTGGGGCGAGGAAGTAAAGGCCGTGCGGTCATCAACCTACTGAATCTCGATGAAGGTGAACAGATTCTGGACTGTATTCCAGTACGCGACTTCAAATTGGAAGACCACTTCCTTGCCATGGCTACCCGTCAAGGTTTGGTGAAAAAGACAGATCTCGCTTCCTATAGCCGTCCTAAGAAGGGTGGTATTATTGCTATCAAACTTAAAGACGATGATGAGTTGGTTGATGTCGCCCTAGTAAAATCTGGCGATGAAATTGTTCTCTCCACGGCCCAAGGAATGGCCATTCGTTTTGCTCAGGAAGATGCCCGCCCGATGGGCCGTAATACTTCCGGCGTCAAAGGTATCAAAATACAGGATGGTGACGAACTCGTTGGCATGGTCGTCGCTGACCCGGAAGCCGACTTACTGACCGTCTGTGAAAATGGATATGGAAAACGAACTCCGTTTGGTCCCAATCGACCCGATGTCGACGGTACCGAATCTTCAGGCAAGGTCTACCGTACTCAAAACCGAGGTGGAAAGGGGCTGCGTGACATCAAAGCCACTGACCGAAACGGGAAAGTGGTGGATATCGTCCGAGTCGACGATGATGACGAAGTATTGATGATGACCAAGGGTGGTAAAATCCAGCGTATCCGCGCTGCCGAGATCAGTGTCGTTGGCAGAAACACTCAGGGTGTACGCGTGATGAAAACTGATGACGATCAGATCGCCGCTGTTGTCCGGATTCCTCCTGAAGAAATCACCGAGGAAGACGAAGCCGCAGCAGAGATATCTGCTTCAACAGAGAGTTCGGAAACACCGGAGACTCCGCAAGTATCGGAAGCACCGGAAGCAGATGACTCTTCCACCGACGAAGCTTCGGAAAACTCTAGCGAAGACTAAACCATTGAACTCAATCCACTCATCATTTCCAACTCTGGTTCGGAAGTGATGAGTGGATTCCATACAGACCTAAAGATAAGTCGATGCCTGGAAAAGCTTTTATCACTGGAATCACCGGACAGGATGGCGCTTATCTGGCAAAACTGCTGCTGGAAAAAGGCTATCAAGTACACGGCATGATGCGCCGTAGTAGTACTGATACGTTAGAACGACTTTCCGAATTCGTTGACGACATCACGATTCATCAAGGTGATTTGCTAGATCAATTATCCTTAGTACGACTATTGGATGAAATTGAACCAACGGAAGTCTATAACCTGGCCGCCCAGAGTTTTGTTCCCACAAGCTGGTCTCAACCTATTCTCACTGGAGAAACCACCGGATTGGGAGTCACACGCGTCCTGGAAGCAATCCGACAGGTAAATCCTCAGATACGGATGTATCAGGCTAGTAGTAGTGAGATGTTTGGAAAAGTTCAGGAAACTCCTCAAACAGAGTCCACTCCATTCTATCCTCGCAGTCCCTATGGCGTTGCCAAGGTTTACGGATACTGGATCACCATCAATTATCGTGAAAGCTACGATCTATTTGCAAGTAACGGAATTCTGTTCAATCATGAATCTCCTTTACGTGGGTTGGAGTTTGTAACTCGTAAAATCACCGATGGTGTGGCCCGGATCAAGCTTGGTGTACAGGACCAACTATTACTGGGGAATCTGGATGCTCGCCGAGACTGGGGGTTTGCAGGTGACTTTGTGAATGCGATGTGGCTCATGTTACAAGCAGACACTCCCGGGGATTTCGTAGTGGCAACCGGCGAACAACATTCCGTGCGTGAATTCTGTGAAATTGCCTTCGGAACGGTTGGTCTTAATCTGGAAGATTACGTGGGAATCGACCCTCGTTTCTATCGTCCCGCCGAAGTGGAAACCTTGTTAGGCGACCCTTCAAAAGCTCGAACCGAATTGGGATGGGAACCTCAGGTTACATTTGAGCAACTAGTGACCATGATGGTCGAAGAAGATCTGCATCGTGTTGAACGCGAAATCAAACTAGGCAGTTAAGCCAACGGGAGAAACAAGGTGCGAGCGGTCGTCACAGGTGCAAACGGGTTCGTAGCAGGTCACCTAATCGACCACCTTCTTGAACAGGGTGATACGGTACTGGCACTGACTCGTACGAATCATTGCAAGCTGGCCTTATCAGCTCAGCTAACGACCGGCGTTTGGGACATTACACAGCCAGCCTCCACTGGGATTATCCAACAAGTCCGTGAATTCAATCCGGACGTGGTATACCACCTAGCCGCGATCAGTGTCCGCTCCAGTTGTGGCGAGACGACGCCATCAGATACAGCATTACAGGTCAACGTAGAAGGTACTCGGCATGTTGCCAATTGCTGCACCCAACTACCCAACGTTCCGCGGTTGGTGTTTACCAGTAGTGTTTACGTTTACGGATCGTCTTTTGAACAACTCACCTGTGTTAAGGAAGCAGATCCGGTTGCACCTGATAACGGTTATGGCATCAGTAAGCTCATGGCAGAAGAGGTACTTGAACAGTTTCAGCCTGAGTTACCATACATCATCGCTCGCAGTTTTCAGCACACAGGCCCGGGACAGACCGGCTCCCTCTTGATCCCCGAATGGATCGACAAATTACATACCGAAGCGAGTCCGCTGGAAGTATACAACCTCAACACCTGGATCGATTACTCGGACGCTCGAGATGTAGCTCAGGCGTACCGTGTCTTAGCTTTGGAAGGCACGCCAGGAGAATTATTTAATGTGGGAAGCGGACAGGCAATTCGATCCGGTGAAATATTCAACAAACTTCAGGCATTGTTAAATACATCGAAATCTGCAATCGAAAGTAATCCTGGAGAGTCTTATCTCCCGATCGCGGATATTACAAAAATCAAGTCGGAGACGTCGTGGCGTCCTCAACGTTTAGTCGACGAGACGCTGAAAGACATTATTCAGTCTCTATCTGACGAGTCGTAATTTTTATGTGTGGCCGCTTTACTCTTCAGACTTCGCTTATGACGCTTGGCGAACACTTCCTGTTTGATGTGCCGGCAGACATCACTCTGGCACCCAGATTTAATATCTCTCCAACCCACTCAATCGCCACGTTGGTTTGGAATCAGGGACAACGCCATTACGGCAGAATGCACTGGGGACTCATCCCACGCTGGGCCAAGGACAATTCGATGGCAGGCAAGATGATCAATGCTCGGAGTGAGACCATTCGTGAAAAACCATCCTTCCGCGGCCCGTATCAACGTCAACGCTGTCTGATTCTGGCTGACGGATACTATGAATGGAAGCCTGATGGAAGCTCTAAGCAGCCCGTATATATACACCACAAAACCCATCAACCATTCGCGTTTGCCGGGCTTTGGGAAACCTGGACGCCCCCTCAGGCACAGCAAGAGACCACGCCCTGGTGGACAACGACAATCATCACCACGGATGCAAACGAACTGACCAAGAACTTACATCACCGCATGCCCGTCATTCTAAGCCCTCGTGACTACGACGCCTGGCTTGATCCGAACACCACCGATCTTGAATATCTCCATCAGATATTAGTGCAACCTAGCGAGCAAAATCAGATGGAGTCATTTGTGATGACTCCTGTCTCGACCCGCGTCAATAGTGTCAAGAATGACGATCCCGAGTGTATCAAACCGAGTTCTACTCAGCAGGAATTGTTCTAAGCGTGTAATAGGCTTCGGCGGGGAAAAATACACCTCCGTCCGCTGTCAGATTTCGTAAGCGGATGTCATAGACAAATCCGACTCGCAATGCTTCCACCTTCAAGACCACTGACATGCGGTCGTTTGCAACCTCCACGGAAGTGATCCTATCGGTCCGTCGTTCTCGGTCTGCACCACCGTAGGAAGTAGTTGAAACACGGGTAGCTGATTGAATCGAGTAGTTTTCCAGAAGAGCTGCTCTGGCCGCATCGACCGGAGCGGTAAAGGAAATCCTGAAGCCTGAAGATTGTACCGTAACTTCAGCGATCCCCGGCGGCAATTCAGAACGGGCGAAATCCAGTTTCGCCAGCGTACCGATATTATTCGCTCCTCCCCATCCACTATCACGTATAGAAGCAACGTACAATTCACCTCGAGGAGAAACGGCAACGGCCAGCGGTCCCAATAGAGGTTCACCTCCATCTGGCTGATCCAAAGTGAGTGGATAGGCAGCTCCTTGAATCGTCTTACCTACCTGCTGGAAACTCATACGGATTAACCGTCGAGTATCATATTCACACCCCACTAAATGCCCTTCAAACGGACCGAACAAATTACGACCATGGAAATTGCGGGCAGCCTGCGGAGTCTCCAAAAAACATATGCCGTTCACGCTGCGAGTCCAGGGATGCGGCATATCGATGGCCGGAGGCGTCAAAGCAGGACGCGTGTCTCCCATACGTTCCAGTTTATTAATGAAGCCATAGTGTTTCCCTGGCAGGACATAATTAATTTCGTTGTACGGATTGTAGTTCCCCTGATTATCCGACACGAAAAGTTGACCTGCGGAATTGCGAGCCAGGCCCATTGGAAAGCGATGCCCGGAAGTATGCACTTCAACATCAAATAGATAGGGGTTGTCTTTAGTAGGCTTACGCGGCTTGAGATGTAAGATTCGACCACGCCATTTTGCGGCAGCCACACTTCGATCATCCTGCTGACAGGCCGTTGTAATATAGTACCCCCCTTTGCCATCGCTCACAGGACCAACTGTCCAGTCATGATAATCCGCCGTATGCCCCCAACCCGCAGCCACCGTCTGTACCTGTTCGTAGACTCCATCACGATCGCGGTCAAACAATCGTAGTAGTGCATACTTATTGACGACGTCGATAAAGTCCTTACCGGGGTGCACGCCGTAAGGAGCTGCGAGCTCATGAAGCCCGGCATGCAGACGATCTTCCATGCCATCTTTGTCGGTGTCGACGGCACGCCAGACGCGACCCTTTAATGACGTAATCCATAACGTTCCGTCTTCATCCCACTGGATTCCAGTCGGCATGAATTCATCAAAAAACGGAAGTCGTGTCGAGGTTACTCCCGGCACGACTTTGAGATCCGTCGGTGCCGGAGGTGTGATTTCGACATCCAAGGGAGGGAAGCGGTCGACCTCTAGATTACTGAGGAATTGCAGAGTTACCTGAGGCTGGTCAGCAATCACGGCATAGTATGCCTGCTGCACTTGAACGAGATTTCCTTTGGTTTGGATCCATCTGTTCCCGTGCTGCCCCGCCACGGCGAGCATCGACCGGCCTTGTTCTTCATCTTCACGTAATTCAAGACTGGCAGGAGCGAGCCCAATCATCGCCTGATATCCTTCCGGGATTCCTGCAAAGTTTATTGTGCGTTCAATTCCCGCGCGGGCGGATTCGAGATCACCGCTCCAGATTTCCTGTAAAATCTGAGTCACATGGACCCAGTGCGTAACGCCGTCTATCTCAAATTGGTAACGCTGCTCAATTTGCAAACCATCATCCAATTGCGTCCAACGATCTAAACTGGTCTTAAACTGACCAATCGATCGAGGCTCGACAAGCTTTCCTTGCGACGACATCAATTGGATATCCGGAACTCCTCGGTAATCATTACCAAGTGGTAATCCAGACCAGCTCTCACCTGCCGTCTCCCAGAGCCAGACTTTCCCTTTGGTACGTTGTCTGGCAATATCTCCCTGCCACCAGCCTAAAAACGTACCAGCCTCCATATCAAAAAGTAGGTTATGTCGGTTTCTCAAGCCAATTAAGGCGGGCTTGATGTATTGGACATCTCGATGATAAACCACGTCAGTAATCATCTTGACCCCCGGGTCGGCCCCTGCGATTCCTGACTGTCGGGCGATACGAATTGCCCCCGGAGTTGGTGGTTCAAAATCCGCTTTATTGAGTGTCTCCCAAATCGCTTCCAATTGAGACGGAAGGTGATTATCTAAAACGCCTCGCACGGCCAGTTGCACGGAGGGCATTTCCATGCGTGGTACAATCCGAGCAGGATTACTTACCCAACGATTAAACCAAACCTTACGAATTCTGGTGTTCAACATGGATAGATCAGGCCCCTTTGCGTTTAGCGGAGCTTTCGGAGGGATAACACTGCCAACCTGATGACAACTGGTACACCCGAATCCATCTGTAGTTACCAATCGACTTCCTGCTTGGTGAAGTTCTTCAAGCTCTGGTAACTCTCCAACCGGTGTTGGGTCTATCGAGGCATGGAGTTGAATGAAAGCATCGGGTACCCGATCTTTCTCAACAAACCAATCTACTAACTCCCGCATTTTTGTATCGGCAAACCCA
>MDSW01048803.1_pt1 | contig 12057 bp, 13 predicted proteins | sample 811171 | NCBI WGS metagenome assembly MDSW01 (sample SAMN05326641, study PRJNA326480) | marine metagenome | isolation source: seawater | place: Atlantic Ocean: North West | collected 2012
ATGACAGATAGGTACGCAATTAATTTATATAAAAATACAAAATGAATATATTTGACATTTATTTAAATAATATAAAAAATATTTTAATAGATTGTGATAAAAAAGGTATTATAAAAATCCCACAAAAACTTGATTCAATAAATATTGATTTACCACCTAAGCAATTTGATTTTGATATATCAACAAATGTGTCCATGGTGTTATCAAAAATTAATGAAAAAAACCCAATAGATTTATCTAAAATTATTATACCCTTAATTAAAGAATCCGATACAAACATTGAGAAAATTGAAATTATTAAACCTGGTTTTATAAATATCAAATTTAATAAAAAATTTTGGAATCTGTTTCTCAAGGATATAATTAAAAATCAAATCAATTATGGTTCTAATGCAAATTTGTCTAAAAAAAAATATTTAATAGAGTTTGTTTCTGCTAACCCAACAGGTCCCTTACATGTAGGTCACTGCAGGGGTGCTATATTAGGTGATGTTATTTCAAATATACTAAAATTCAATAATCATAGCGTTGTTAAAGAATATTATGTTAACGACCATGGTGGTCAAATAATTAATTTTACAAAATCTGTATATTTTAGAATTCGTGAAATTATTTATAAGGAAAAATTTCCAAATAATGACACAGAGTTGTATCCTGGTGATTATATTATTGAAATTGCTAATAATATTATTCAAGAAAATAAAAAATTAGATTTTTCTAATTTTGAAAAAATTAAAAGTAATTTGACTGCTTTATCAATTGAGCAATCTCTTAATTTTGTTAAGTCAAATCTTTTAAATCTTGGAATTAAACACGATTCTTTTGTTAAAGAAACTGATTTAATAAATAAAAAAGAAGTTGAAAAAGTTATAACAAATTTAAAAAATAAAAATTTTGTTTATGAAGGAATAATAGAACCACCAAAATCTGAGAATAATCGTGATTTGACTCAAAGAAAACAATTATTATTTAAATCAACTTATTTTGGCGATGATAAGGATAGACCTCTTCAAAAATCTGATGATAGTTGGACATACTTTGCCGCAGATGTTGCATATCACAATAATAAAATTAGTAGAAATTTTGATTCCTTGATTAATATTTTAGGCGCTGACCATGCTGGATACATAAAAAGAATTACTTCAGTAGTGGAAGCACTTACAGGAAAAAAAAATAAATTAAAATGCAAAGTTAGTCAATTAGTTAAATTAATCAAAGATGGAAAACCTTTTAAAATGTCTAAACGAAAAGGTGATTACATAACAGTTGAAGACTTACTTAATGAAGTAGGTAAAGATGCAACAAGGTTTATTATGCTAAATAGAAGTAATGACGTAGAATTAGATTTTGATTTCACTAAAGTTAAAGAAAAATCAAAAGATAATCCTCTTTATTATGTTCAATATTGTTATGCTAGAATTTGTTCAGTTTTTAGAAACGCTAAAATGAATATTAATGATAACATAAAAATTAATGATTTTGATTTTGAATACTCAAGTTATGAAAATAAAATTTTAAAGAAAATTTTAGAGTGGCCTAAATGTATTGAAATTTCAACAAACAAACTTGAACCTCATAGAATACCAGTTTATCTATTCGAACTTTCTTCAGATTTTCATTCTTATTGGAACATGGGAAAAGAAAATAAAAATTTGAGATTTATAGATACAAATCAAAAAATTAGTAATGAAAAGTTAATTTTTTTGAAAGCAATATCCATAGTAATAAAGAATGGAATGGATATCGTCGGTGTTGATTGTCCGGAAACAATGTAAATGAAAAAGGAACTTAAATATTTTCTTTATGTTTTTACAATTTTGGGTTTTATTATTTATATTTTTACATATTATTTTTCTGATGAAAATAAAAAAAAATCATACAGAAGCGCTGAGTCATTTAATAACAAGATAAATATAACAAGTGAAAACCTTGTTTTCTTAAAAAGTGATACTGATAATATTATTGAATATGTTGAAGACAATAAAAAAAATAAAAAAAAAAAATATAAATTTTTGGAATTATTGAATGAAAATTAATAAAAGGCGAGCATTCATAATTGGCATAAAAAATACAAAACTTAATAAAAAAGAAATATTTTTTTTAAAAAAATACAAGCCATGGGGTGTAATATTATTTTCAAGAAATTTAAATAATCTTAAGCAAATTAAAAAACTTACATCCACCATAAGGTCAATTTTTAAGGATAAAAAATATCCTATTTTGATAGATCAAGAGGGTGGAAAAGTTAATAGACTGACCAAATTAATTGAATCTTCAATCTTAAGCGCAGAGTATTTTGGCAATCTTTACAAATTTAATAAAAAAAAATTTTATATCTTTTATCGAGCATATATTAATCAAATTTCCTATCTTTTAAATGAACTAGGTATCAATATTAATACAGTGCCAGTTCTTGATGTTCGTAGATTTAAATCATCAAACATTATTGGAAGTAGATCTTATTCATCCAATCCTAAAAATGTTTCAAAAATTGGTGATTTCTGCATTCAAGAATTTAAAAAAAGGAAAATAGCAAATGTTATAAAACATATCCCTGGACATGGTCTTGCTAAAGTAGATAGCCATAAAAAAACACCAGTAATTAAAAATAATAAAAACTATTTATTTAAAAATGATTTTATTCCATTTAAAAATAAAAAAACCTTTTTTGCAATGACTGCTCATATTATTTATAAAGATTTAGACCCTATAAATACAGCTACACACTCATCAAAAATTATAAAATATATTAGAAAAAAAATAGGATTTAAAAATTTAATAATTTCAGATGACATATCTATGAAAGGGTTAAAATATAGTATTAAGTTAAATACAAAAAAGGCATTATTAGCAGGTTGTAATTTAGTTCTTCATTGTAATGCTAATTATTCAGAAATGACATTAGTAGCCAAAAATACGCCTTTTATTAATAATTTTATAATTAAAAAAACCTCACAATTTTATAAATTTTTAAGTTAATATTAATTTTGATGTCAAATGATTCAAATTTATTTGAAGTTAAGCTAAACAGCTTTTCCGGACCCTTAGATGTACTTTTAGAATTAGCCAAATCTCAAAAAGTTAATCTTGAAAATATATCAATTACTAAATTAGCTGATCAATTTCACAATTTCATAACTAATGCAAAAAATTTAAATTTAGAAATTGCTTCCGAATATCTTCTAATGGCATCCTGGCTAACTTATTTAAAATCTAAACTGCTTTTACCAGAAAATGATGAAGAAGAATTTAAAGCTTTAGAAGTCGCTGAAAAGTTAAAATTACAATTAAAAAAACTTGAGTTAATACGTTTATTATCCGATCAAATGCTTAAGAGAGAAAGACTGGGTAGAGAAATTTATATGAGAGGTATTAAGGGTAAAATCAGATCAATCTTCAGTTCTAGTTATTCTTTATCTTTATATGAGCTTTTAAAATCTTACTCATCAATAATAATGAAAAAAGATTTTCAAAGAATTAATATACCAAAATTACCTGTACTAACTACCGAAGATGGAATTAAAAGAATCAAAGATTTTTTTGGTAAACTTAATGAATGGAAAAATATTAATGATTTAATTCCTACAAATTTTTCAAATGAAAAAAAACAAATACGAACCGGAACTGCAGGAATTTTTGCTGGCGCTCTTGAATTAAGCAAAGAAGGAAATTTAGACATTAAACAAAGTAAATTATTTGATGATGTTTTTATTAAGGAAAGATAATGAATAAAATTAAAAAAAATAATGTAGTAAATTTTCCATCTTCTTTTAGTGATCAAGAAAGAGAGGTTGAAGCAATTATATTTGCTGCTACTGAACCATTGGATATAGAAACAATTGAATCAAAAATTTCAAAAAAAACTAATGTTTTAAAAATTTTAGAAAAATTAAAAAAAGCATATTCTAAAAGAGGAATTAATTTAGTTTGTATATCTAATAAATGGTCCTTTAGAACAGCACAAAATCTTTCTAAACTAATGTCTCAGCAAAAATCTGTAGAAAAAAAATTATCACAAGCTGCCATAGAAACATTAGCTATTATTGTATATCACCAACCTGTAACGAGAGCTGAAATTGAAGATATTCGTGGTGTAGCATTTGGCACAAATACAATGGAAATATTAATGGAACAAAATTGGGTTAAACCTCATGGTAGAAAAGATGTTCCTGGAAAACCTATTCAGTATGTTACAACTGATGAATTTCTAAGTCATTTTAACCTTGAGAAACTATCAGACCTTCCAACAGTTGACGAATTAAGTTCTGCAGGACTAATTGATAATACAAATATAGATTCAGCTATTTTTGGTACTGGAAAATTTTATAAGGAAAAAAAAGAAGTTAAAAAAGAGAATATTTATTCCAATATAGATGAAATGTTAACTAGCACACTAAAATCTGATGAAGATAAATAAAAAGATACTTTTAAATTATCCTTAAAGGAGGTATAAGTTTTTTATGAGTATAGGTTTTTGGCAAATAGCAATAGTGGTTATTCTTGTTGTTTTATTATTTGGTAGAGGTAAAATTTCAAGCTTAATGGGAGATGTGGCAAAAGGAATTAAAAGCTTCAAAAAGGGTATGGCTTCAGATGCTACAGAAGACAATCCTGATCAAAAAAATATTTCTGAAAATAATCAAGACTCAAATAATCAAGAATCAAATAATAAAGAATAATTCAAATGCCACAAATTGGCTGGTTTGAAATATTAATCATCGTTGGAATAGCAATAATTGTTATTGGGCCTAAAGATTTTCCTTTTGTTTTAAAAAAAATTGGCTCATGGATTGGATCAATTAAAAGATACGTTTCAAATGTTCAACAAGAAGTTACAGATATAACAGAGACTAGTCTTGATACTGATATTAATGAATCTAAATCAAAAAAAAATAAAGATGATGAAAAATGATAAAGACAGTGGCTTCATAAGCCATCTTACTGAACTAAGAAAAAGATTAATTCACTCATTAATATTTTTATTATCTTTTTTTATAATTTGTTATTTTTTTGCTGAATACATATATGGTTTTTTAGTTGAACCTTATGCTCAGGCTGTAAAAGAAGATAATATTGAAAGAAGATTAATATTTACAGCATTACAAGAAACTTTTTTGACATATTTAAAAGTTGCTTTTTTTGCATCATTCTTTGTTACTAGTCCTTATATTTTAATCCAGATTTGGAAATTTATAGCTCCTGGATTATATGATCATGAAAAATCTGCAATAATGCCTTATTTGGTACTTACGCCTATATTATTTTTCTTAGGTGGTTCACTTGTTTATTATTTAGTTATGCCTCTAGCTATAAAATTTTTCTTATCTTTTGAGAGTAGTGGCTTAATTACAAGCCTACCAATTCAATTAGAAGCAAAAGTTAATGAATACCTTTCATTAGTTATGAAACTTATTTTTGCTTTTGGTCTGAGTTTTCAATTACCAGTAGTACTTAGCTTACTTGCTAGAATAGGAGTTGTAGACTCAGAATTTTTAAAAACAAGGAGAAAATACGTTATAGTTATTATATTTGCAGCTGCCGCATTATTAACACCGCCAGATCCTATTACTCAAATAGGCTTAGCAATTCCTCTTTTAATTTTATATGAATTATCTATTTTTTCAGTAAGTATTATAGAAAAGAAAACTAAAGAAAATGCATAATATAAAAGATATAAGACAAAATCCTGATTTATTTAAAAAACAATTGTCTGATAGATTTGCAGATATAGATATTGATAAAATTATTTTACTTGATGAAAAAAATAGAAAACTGATTCAAGAAAAAGAAACTTTGGAAAAAGAAAAAAAAATTATATCTAAATCAAAAGATAAATCACTTTTCGAAAAATCAAAAAAAATTAGTGAGGAAATTTCTAAATACAATAAAGATCTTTTAAAAGTTAATGATCAACTTAATAGTATTTTAAGCTCTTTACCAAATATTGCGTTAAAAGATGTTCCCATCGGAAAAGATGAAACTTTTAACCGCGAAGTTTCAAAAAATGGCAATTTGCCTAATTTTACATTTAAACCCAAATCTCACGATGAACTTGGTCTTAAATTAAAAATGTTAGATTTTGATTTAGCTTCAAAAACTACAGGTTCTAGATTTGTATTTGTTAAAGACAAAATTGCCGAACTTGAAAGATCAATTTCAAACTTTATGTTAGATACACATACAAAAATTAATGGTTATAAAGAAATTTCACCACCTTTAATGGCATCTTCAAGCTCAATGTTTGGGACTGGACAACTTCCAAAATTTGAAACTGATCAGTTTGAAATTAAAATAGAAAATTTAACCGATAGAAAATTTTTAATTCCAACAGCGGAGGTTATTTTAACAAATATGGTTAGAGATCAAATTATAAGTCATAAAGATTTACCATTACGTTTTGTTGCATCAACACCATGTTTTAGAAAAGAAGCTGGTAGTTATGGTAAAGACACGAAAGGTATGATAAGGCAACATCAATTTTATAAAGTCGAACTTGTAAGTATAGTAGATCCAATTAATTGTCTGAATGAATTAGAAAGAATGACTAATTGTGCAACAAAAATATTAGATGCGCTAAAACTTCCTTATAGAAAGATTATTTTATCTTCTGGTGACATGGGTTTTAGTTCAGAAAAAACATATGACATTGAAGTTTGGATACCTTCAGAAAATAAATATAGAGAAATATCCAGTTGCTCCTCATGTGGAACTTTTCAATCAAGAAGAATGAAAGGAAGGTTTAAAAATATCAATAATGAAACCAAATTTTTGGGAACATTAAATGGTAGTGGTTTAGCAGTAGGAAGAACTTTAATTGCTGTTTTAGAAAATTATCAAAATGAAGATGGGTCAATAAGAATTCCGGATGTTCTGAGACCGTATATGAACAATCTTGATGAAATCACTAGCAATTAAGAGTTGTCTTAATTAAGCTTTTGGTATAAATACAAGAAAACTTAAGGAGTACTATGTCAGCATCTGGAATAGGTCAATTTATACCACTTATACTTATATTTGTAATATTTTACTTCTTTTTAATAAGACCTCAGCAAAAAAAAGTTAAAGAACATAAGCTGATGGTTGAAAATTTAAAAAGAGGAGATCAAATAGTTACATCTGGAGGAATTATAGGAACTATCGAAAGAGTAATGGATAACGATAGAGCTGAAGTTATTATTGGGGATGAAACAAAGATTGAAATAGTAAGATCTACAGGTGTTCAAGGATTACTTAAAACTCAAGAACCAAAAAAATAACATTAAATAAATAAGTGTTATACTTCTCTAAAACAAAAATTATATTAATAATTATTTTCACTACAATTTTTGTATATTTTGCTAGCTCCAATTTTTTTAATTTTGATAATAAATTTAATGATAAAAAAATTAATTTAGGTTTAGATTTACAGGGCGGATCTTATCTACTCTTAGAAGTTGATAATACACCTGTAATAACACAAAAATTGCAAAATAAACTTTCTTCATTAAGAAAGTATTTTAAAGATAAAAATATAATTTTTAGAGATCTTAAGTTAGTTGAAAATGAACTTATAACTTTTGAACTTGCTGATGATTTCATTGAAAATTTTAAATCTTTACTTGAAGATAAAGATAGTATTATAAATCCATATTATCAAAGTTTTAAAGCTCATGAATTTGAATTTAATGTAGAAGATAACTTATTTAAATTGAAATTTTCTAAATATGGATTAGTAGAGCTCAAAAAAACTTCTTTAAACCAAGCTTTAGAAATTGTCCGTAGACGTATTGATGAAATTGGAACTAATGAACCTAATATTTTGAAACGTGGTAGTGATAGAATTCTAGTTGAATTGCCTGGATTAGATGATCCGGAAAGAATTAAAACTTTATTGGGTAAAACCGCTAAGTTAACATTTAGATTTGTTGTTCAAAATGAAGAGAAGGGTTTTGGTACTGAAATATTATATTCTGAGGATGACTCTGAAGAATTAAATGTCAGTAAAAGAATAATTTTAGGAGGTGAAAATTTGTTAGATGCACAACCTCGTATGGATAATTTAAATAACCAAACAGTTGTTTCTTTCACTCTTGACAGAGTTGGAGCTAAAAGATTTGGTAAAGCCACAACTTCTGGAGTTGGAAAAAGATTGGCCATCGTTCTTGATGGCAAGGTTATTAGTGCGCCTGTTATAAGAGACGCCATAGTCAGTGGATCTGGTCAAATTAGTGGAAATTTTACTTTTCAATCAGCTACAGATTTGGCATTACTTCTTAGATCTGGTGCTCTACCTGCGCCACTAAATATTATAGAGGAACGAACCGTAGGACCAGATTTGGGTCAAGATTCTATTAATTCAGGTATATCAGCCCTTATAATTGGCTTTTTGCTAGTAATCTTTTTTATGATTTTTAAATACAAAATATTTGGTTTAATTGCTAATTTTACATTAATTACAAATTTATTTTTACTTGTAGGTGTCTTAACATTGTTTGAAGCAACATTGACCTTACCTGGTATTGCTGGAATAATTTTAACTGTTGGTATGGCTGTTGATGCAAATGTTCTGATATTTGAAAGAATTAAGGAAGAAATTAAAATTGAAAAAAATCCTATTATAGCCTTTGATAGTGGATATAATAGATCTAAAACTGCCGTACTAGACGCTAATATAACTACTTTGATTTCAGCAATTATTCTATTCTTTTTAGGATCAGGTCCTGTCAAAGGCTTCTCAGTAACATTAGGAGTAGGAATATTTACTACTTTATTTTCAGTTTATTTTATTGCTCGTCTTTTAACATCTTTATATGTAACAAAAAATAAGAATAAAGAGAGATTAATTTAAATGACTGATTACAGAATTAACTTTAACAAATATTATAAATTTTTTAATTTATTTTCTGTGATTTTTTTAACAGTTTCTATACTTCTTCTTTTGTTTAAAGGATTAAACTTTGGTGTAGATTTTAAAGGTGGCACATTAATTGAACTTAGAGCTATCGATAAACAAATAACGATATCTCAATTAAGGCAATCATTTTTAAATATGAATTTGGGCGATGTTTCAGTTAAAAAATTCGGTAATAAAAATGATTTTTTAATTAAATTTGAAAAAAGAGCTAATACGGATGCTAATTTAATAACCAATGTAAAAAATGATCTGATTAAAAATATTGGATCTGGATTTACATTTAGAAGAGTTGAAAATGTTGGTCCTAAAGTAAGTTCAGAATTATTAAGATCAGGAGTTATAGCGATTGCTCTGTCTTTAGCTGCTATGCTTATATATATATGGATACGTTTTGAATGGCAGTTTAGCATTGGTGCTATATTAGCATTATTTCATGATGTTATTTTGACTTTAGGTATATTTTCATTATTCAGCCTTGAAATTAATCTTTCAATAGTGGCTGCAGTATTAACTATTGTTGGTTATTCAATGAATGATACAGTTGTAATTTTTGATAGAGTAAGAGAAAATTTAAAAAAATATTCTGATATAAAAATTTTTGATTTAACTAATATTTCGATAAATGAAACTTTATCAAGAACAATAATTACTTCTGTTACCACATTATTAGCTTTGCTTTCTATTTATATATTTGGCGGAGAGATTTTAAAAGGTTTTTCTCTTGCTATGATTTTAGGGGTAATATTTGGTACCTATTCATCAATATATATAGCGAATCCTATTTTAATTTTATTAAATGTTAGCCAAAAAACTATTTTAAAAGATGATAAAGATTAATAAAGATTTTGCGCTGCTACCATTGATAATAGCATTGGCAAGGATAACAAAGTATTAGTTCTTGAAAAGAGCATAGCAGTTTTGGCAGATTTAGCTTTTAACTCTGGATCAGCTTCAACAATACCCAAAGCCCTTTTTTGATTTGGCCAAATTACAAACCAAACATTAAAAGCCATAATTAGTCCCAACCACATACCAATACCGATAGCAGTATTTTTACCACCACCACTACCTATTCCTAATGCTAATGCTTGATGTATATATCCATTTAAATAAGCAACGATCAGACCAGTCAAAATAGTTGCAAAGGCAGCCCATCTAAACCAAAATAATGCCGCTGGTGCAATTACTTTACCAATTGCAGGTTTCTGTTCATCTGGAATTTTTCCCATATTAGGAATTTGAACAAAATTAAAATACCATAATAACCCAATCCACATAACTCCCGCTATTACATGAAAATATCTAAATAACCAACTCCAGAATAACAAATCAAAATCAAAACCATCATTTCCAAAAAATAAACCTAAAAATAATAGTAAAGACAAGGCTAAAGATATGTGTACTGTTTTTGATAATGATTTTAATATTTCTCCCATATAAATATTATATATGAACCAGCATAAATTTTAAGCAGTTTTTTTGTATTTTTTATCCAATATTTCCTTAAGAAACTTGGCGGTGTGACTTTTTTTACTATTACATATTTCTTCAGGTTTACCCTCTGCAACAATATTTCCACCTTTAATTCCACCTTCAGGACCCATGTCGACTATATAATCTGCAGTTTTTATTACATCTAAATTATGTTCAATTACTACAACTGTATTTCCTAAAGCAACAAAAGTATGAAGTATTTCTAGAAGTTTTTTTATATCATGTTGATGCAACCCAGTTGTTGGTTCATCTAAAATATACATAGTCCTTCCAGTAGATCTTTTAGATAATTCTTTAGCTAGTTTGATTCTCTGAGCTTCACCACCAGACAGGGTAGTAGCTTGTTGACCAATTTTTATATAACCTAGTCCGACTTTTTTTAATGTAAGTAATTTAGATCTAATATTTGAAATATTTTCAAAAAAATCACAACCCTCATCTACTGTCATATTCAATATATCTGATATACTTTTATTTTTATATTTTATTTCTAATGTTTCTCTATTGTATCTGCTTCCTTTGCATTCGTCACAAGTTATATAAACATCAGGTAAAAAATGCATTTCATAGGTTATAACACCATCACCTTCGCATGCTTCGCAGCGACCACCTTTAACATTAAAAGAAAATCTTCCCGGCTTATAACCTCTACTTTTTGAATCAGGAAGTCCAGTGAACCAATCCCTTATTGGTCCAAAAGCACCCGTATATGTTGCTGGATTTGACCTTGGAGTTCTTCCTATAGGCGATTGGTCAATGTCTATAACTTTATCTATTAGTTCGGTACCTTTAAATCCTTTAAATGGTTTAGGTATTTTACGAGATTTATTTTTATTTAAATAAAGATTTAATGCATTAAACAAAGTTTGTAATATAAGAGTAGACTTACCGCTTCCCGAAACACCTGTAATAGAGGTAAATGTTCCAAGTGGAATTTTTAAATTTACATTGTTTAAATTATTACCTGTAGCTCCATTGATTTCTAAAAATCTACCATTTTTAGCAAGTCTTCTTTTTTGTGGTATAGGAATAAATTTTTTATAAGATAAATATTTTCCAGTTATACTTTGTTCGCAATTAAGTATTTTATTAAAATCACCTTGGACAACAACATTACCACCATTTTTTCCAGCTTCTGGGCCCAGGTCAATTATATGATCAGCATTTTCCATAGTTTCTGTATCATGCTCTACAACAATTACTGTATTGCCTAGATCTCTTAATCTCTTTAGTGCGTTAATTAATTTTATATTATCTTTTTGATGAAGACCTATTGATGGCTCATCCAAAACATATAATACACCTGTTAGTCCTGAACCTATCTGCGATGCAAGTCTAATTCTTTGAGACTCTCCTCCAGATAAAGTTCCAGATTCTCTTGAAAGTGTCAAATAATCCAATCCAACATTTAATAAGAAGTTTAATCTATCATTAATTTCTTTTAATATATGTTCGGCTATTTTGAATTGTCTTTCATCAAGATTTGTTTCTAGCGCTTCAAACCACTCTTTAGCTTCTAGTATTGATTTTTCAGTTACTTCGCTTATGTGTAAATTATTTATTTTTACACATAATGCTTCATCTTTTAATCTAAAACCATTACATCTTTCACATTTTGTATCTGATTGATATTGAGATATTTCTTCTCTTTTCCAATCACTATCTGTTTC
>MDSW01139687.1_pt1 | contig 12056 bp, 7 predicted proteins | sample 811171 | NCBI WGS metagenome assembly MDSW01 (sample SAMN05326641, study PRJNA326480) | marine metagenome | isolation source: seawater | place: Atlantic Ocean: North West | collected 2012
AATGGTCAGTGTGTCATCCTGGTGTTTTTGCAAATCGGGGAAGACGACGCGCGCCGACGGAGCAGGCTCGACAAAAGCAGCCACTGACTCGATCGTCATGATGGCAAGCAACGATCCCATACCGGCAAACAGCCAGCGCGGAGCCAGTCGATGCCACCTCAATGTATTCTTCTTCAGGGTGATCAGAAGCAGGCTGATTCCAAGCAACCCAAGCAACCACATACTCGCGATAATGACACGCAGACCGATGACGGCAAGATTAACGCAGCACCAGAAGTGAAGACCCTGATAGAAAAGCAGGATGTTGCCAAACACGAGCAGGTTTCCTGCCAGGAACAGCAACAGGTCGCCCTTCGTCTGAGGCCACCAGTATCGATAGACGAGTAAAAGGACACCAATCAGCTGAACAACCGGGACTGCAATATACAGGTCGGCCCTCCATTCCGGAGCACCCGTATAGTGCTGCCAGCAGTGCAGCACGAACACCAGAAAACTGAACAGGAGAGTCATTCTTCCACAGGGCCGCCGCGGCTTTCGTCTTCTGCGCTTCGCAGGCTGATTCTTCCCTGTGGCTGGTGTCTCAGGCGTTTGTGATTCAGGATTCGTCATCGTCATCCTCCATTCCCAGGGAGCGGAGTCGTCGATACAGGCGTGGACGTGTCATACCCAGACGTCGTGCGGCTTCAGCCTTGTTGCCGCTACAGGCCTCGAGCGTCTGCGTAAGCACATCCCTTTCAAACCGCCTCAGTAGTTCCTCCAGGGACGTGACGGCGGGGCTCGGCAGATCCGGCAACTGCTGAGACTGCATCCCGGCACGAAAAGAAAACGGCAGATCGTCCGGTTCAAGGACACTGGAGAAACTGTTCTGACAAGCTTCCGAGATGACCTGACGAAGTTCCCGAATGTTGCCCGGCCAGCGATAGAACTGCAGTTTCTGAACGAACTCGTCGGACATAGACTCTGCGGAAGTGTCCTGTGTTCGTTGATTATCTTCGATGAAGTACTGAGCCAGAAGCAGGAGGTCTTCACTACGATGATGAAGAGGTGGAAGTGTGATGCGGACTGCCGAAAACAACATGCGAAATCCGTGAAGCACCCACCCGGCTTGCTCAGCTTCTTCCAGCGGTTGCTCTGCCAGAGCCACCAATCGTACTCCTCTCCGTTCCTCACTGATGTGCTTGAGAATCCACTCCTGAACTTCACGTGGACACTGGTCGGCCTCCATCAGCACAAGGGTGCCAACTCTGCCAGGAGCAGCTGTGGCGTCGGCGGACGCCTGCCTGAGTTGTCGCAGAGCATCCAGCAATTGTGGCGCTGTCAGCAGTCGACACTCAAGAATCACGAAACTCGTGTCGCGATTCATACCAAGAGTATGGATCAGGCCTGCCAGGTGTCGTCGACCACTGCCTGAGGGACCGATGATCTCGAAATCGCACTCAGACGTGCTCAACATCTGCCCCTGATTCAGGGCCAGGCGGGACGCAGCAGAATCGCCGATCCACGAGCCGTCACTGTAACGTCGGCGAAACTCGAGCCGCAGGGTTGTCAGTTCTGCGTGCAGTCTCTGAGTCATCGGAGGTGCGGATGCTGCGGGCGCGTTCTCACGTCGAGCAAGAACAATAATTCGATTGACGCTGCAATCTTCATCAGTAAGTGGCATGTACGTCAGAGTTACCTGACTGCCAGTCAGACTCTCTCCGCCTCGACCGCGACGAGGCAGGACAACATCGATACTACAGGGGGTTCCCTCCATCACGCAGGCGGGCGGAGCAAGAGCGGCCGTGAAGAACTCGACCGAGTCCGCGGTGTCTGATAGTAATGGACTGCAAAGCAGCCCCTCCAACTGATCGGCCTCCCACCCGGTTTGTTCCGTAAGCCCCGGCGTCACAAACCGAATTCGACGTTCTGCGTCCAGCACACACGCAACCGCATCTGACTGCACCAGTGTGGAGTCCAGCAGATTGCGTTTCCGTCGTGCCATAACCTGTTCCGCTACTGTACCGGTTGCTCGATCGCGGCGAGGACGTCCTGCAACTCATCGTCGTGTTGCCCGGCGTCATCGTCGCGTCCCAGACTAGACATCACCGGAACCGGCACCGCTCGCACAGCAAGAATAGCGACGATGGCAATTGCAGCTTCAAAAGCAAGCAACTGCTGCGGAAGCGTGACGACCATTCGAAACAGATCAAAGCCCAGCAACACTGCAGCTGCCAGAAACAGCCCCACCATCCGCATGCGAGCCAGTTCCAGACGGCTTTGATGAGAACCCAATTCCCTGATTCCCGTGCACTGACTGAGTTCCTGAGGGACATCTTTATCAGTGCAGCCAGAAGAAAACAATTCTGTAATCATCCGACTTAGAGCAGTCGCTGCTCCCCCGCAGCTCAGACCGCAGAGCGCTGACAGGACGATTCCACCGACGATTCCAGGCTCCAGAAGTCCGGCCAGCGGACAGAATACTGCGACCCCCAACAGAAATGGCAGACAGACAACTGCATATCCTGTCGCCGGAGCGGCCGAGATCACGAGCCATGTTCCGATAAACAAACCCGCTGCCGTTGCTCCCCCCGGCCAGAGAGACTCGCTGGATCCGGATGTTTCAATCAGGGTCCGAATCGGCCCCCAGAACAGGGCTGCTGATGCGAAAACGAGAATGAGGCCGTTCATAAACGAAGGCCGCTCAAATTCTCGAGCACCTCCTCCACAGCATTCCGTTTCTTCGCATTCGTCCGGAGAGTCATTCTGACACGACTCCACTGCGGCCGTCGGAGCACAACTGGTGTCTGTCGGAAGATCACAGGAGCTACTCTCGGTGCAGGCGTGTGGTTCGGCTGGTAACTGAATGAGTGCCATGCAGGTCAAAAGCGCACACAACCCGACAACTGTAAACAAGGTCACCGAGGAAAGTGTGAGCCAGACTCCGACAAGGAGGCCGATTGAAAACAGCGATGCCCAGACCCGCATCCCTTTCCATCGACGTGCATTTGACAGGCTGTCGGCCGACACCGACAGGAGAGTCCCGTCGGCAGCACACCCCAACCCGGTGAAGAGCCCCGCAATCAATAAGATGTTGAGATTCTGCTGTGTCGCGAAGCACGCCCCAATCAGCAGGCAGCTCAATTGAGTCACGATTGCTGCGCGGGGACCTTTCCCGACTAACAGAGAATCCCAAAGGTACCCAGCCGCCATTCCACAGAGCAGCCCGGCGGCGATCAGCGGTGGGAACAGCCATTCATCGGTGGAGGACACTGAGGCTGCGCCCTGCACGATGACTGCAGCAACTGTAATGCCCTGGCACACGCGGATGCACCCCGTCAACGCGAATGTGCGCGGGTTGCTGCCGGTAATGATTGACTGGGTGTCACTCATGAGTTGGGTGACTCTGGAATTTGGGGCATGAGACAAATCATCGTACCGATTGACGCTGTGGTTTTGAATAACCTGTTCACTGAGTGATTACGCGTCAACGGGCTGCTGAGAGTCTCCGCCGAGTGCACTTCTGAGTTTCTTGAGCGCCCTCAGGTGCCTCATGCCCGCGGCAGCTTCACTGAGCTCAAGTGCGGCTGCCACTTCACTGTTTCCGAGGCCCTCAAAGTGTCTCATCATGATCAGCTCTCGATCGTCTTCACTCAGTTCATTGAGCGCAATCATGAACCGGTTCATGAATTCATTCTGTATGGCTGCGGCTCCCGGGGTCAAATCTGCATCCTTAAGCAGTGTGGCCAGATCTGCGACAGACTGTTCATCGTCCCCGATTGAGAAAACCTGCTGTTCACGATCCACGCTCCGGCGCTGGGCGACGCGATGTCGCCGGTGCATGTCAATGATACGGTCCTTTGCCAGCTGGCGGAGCCAGAGGTGAAACGGCATGCCTGGGTTCTGCAGGTAGTCCTGAAGCCTGCTGCTGGCTTCCAGCATCACATCCTGAACAACATCGCTGGCGTCAACGCGACGGGCGATCGCCTGATCCATGCGCATCTGGACCATTCTCCGAACCGCTACTCGATGCCGCTCAAGCAGAGCGTTCATGGCATCGTCATCACCGTCCCGGACCCCGGTCAGCAGCTGAATTGTCTTCTCTCCCTCCGGCCACATAAAGTTCCCCTGTGTGGTGCATCCTGGAGTCACCTGACTTTTTTGAGCGTACAGTCTACCTGACGCTCTGATACCGTGCGCCTGGATCTCGTCACCACATCAGCATTCGCACTTTTGGGTATGCGTCATTCGATGACAGGAACACCGGCCCAGGGGTCAATGAAGCGGCTCTGAGGGTGAGCTGAGCTCGTGAAACGCAGAGTGAAGCCCCTGAACGACTGCTGAAACGGTGTCAGTCGGGATTCCCAGAGTTCCCAGAGACTCCGTTAACAGGTCCATACTCCGGTGTCCTGTGAAGTACTGAATGAGGCAGCTCGCAACAATGGCAGCCTCACCATCGGGAATCTCTCCATCTTTCAGCCGGCGCAGAAAAGAGGCCGAGTGCTGTGTCGTGCAGTATTCCAGAGTCAGAATACGAACAGCCTGAGTGACGCGATCCATTCGAGGCATTGGTGCACTTCCGATTTGTCAGCTCAGTCCACGAATTCCGACGGCCGTACTGCTGCCAAAGGAATCGACCTCAAGCCCCATTCTCTGCGCCAGACTGACAAACAGATTCGCCAGCGGCGTATTGTTCTTTTCGTCGTGGGCCACATAACTGCCGTGCTTGTAGCCACCCCCCGCAACAACGATGGGAAGGTTATGCCAGTCATGTGAACTGGCGTTTCCGAGATTGGATGCGAATAGAACAGCCGTATGGTCCAGCAGGGACTGACCGTCTTCTTCAATGCCTCTGAGTTTCGTAAGAAACTCATTGAAGACAACAAACTCAGCTTCTTCAATGAGTCTCAGCTCCGAAATCTTGTCCGGATCTTTGCCGTGATGCGATAGATTGTGCCAGTCGTTTGAGACACCCGGGATCTTTGGCACGGAATTCAGACCGCCCAGTTCAAATGTCACGGTTCTTGTTGAATCGGTCTGCAATGTGAGGGCAATCAAGCCATACAGCAGTCGCTGACGCTCAATCGCCATATTCTGATCAGCGATATCGTCGGGCTGTTCCGCCTGGACCTGTGGCTTCGGTTTCCTGATCCAGCCTTCACTCTGCTGGAGTCGTCTTTCAAGATCACGAATCGAAGACAGGTATTCCTCAAGCTTCCGGCGATCACGTTTGCTGATCTGGTTCTCTATTTCCCGTGCACGACCACTCACTGTGTCGAGGATGCTTCGCCCCCGCCTGAGTGCCGCGATCTCTTTGTCGACTTCTTCTTTAGTGCCGTCCACGAACATCGCCTGAAACAGCTTGCTCGGTGAGTTCTGTCCCGGAATGCTGACTCCGCTGGATGTCCAGGACAGTGAACTGCCACCTCGGGTCGATAGTGCCAGAAACGGATAACGTGTCAGGTGCCCAATCCTCTGGGCAATCAACTGGTCCAGAGAAATGGAGTTCCTGAAGCCGGCCAGACCTGGACGCGGCGCGGAGGTCAGGAATGTCAGTGACGAAGCGTGCCCGTTGTTGCCCTGCTGATCAGGATGAGACAAACCACTGAACAAAGATATCTTATCAAGATTGTCTTTGAGCTTTCTGAGATAGGGAGTCGCTGCAGTCAGGCGGCCTTCCTGTTCCGGAAACAGGTGTGGTGCATGAAAGCCCAATCCGGCATTCATGACGACCGTTCGCCGGGGAACTGCACCTCCGGAACAGCCATGCGCGGTCGCTCTGGACTGCATTGATTCGAGCAGTGGCAGAGCAATTGCCGCTGCTCCAGCGCTGCGCAACATCTGCCGCCGCTGAATGGGGGGCAGATGGCCACGGCGGGTTGTGTGAACGAGCATACTCTACTTTCTGAATCGTCTATTTCTGCAGAAACACTTCGCTGGTAACGGCGAGCTCAATCAGATCTCGAACACGATATCCACCTGACTCTGCACGTTTCACAATATCGGCAATCACACGTCGATCAGAGAAACCCATTTCGCGTCCCGACGCAAACGTCAAAAGCCGACTGGTCAGTGACTTTGCAAGGACTTCAGGATCGCGAACCATCAGGGACCGAAACTCAGCATAATCCTGAAAGGCTGTGCCATCCGAGAGCCGGCCACTTGCATCAACCGGGAGCCCGAGGCGATATCCGACTCGTCGTCCGTCCACTTGCACGTCCACACGATCTCCGTCTCCCAGACTGCGGAAACGTTCTCGATAACCGCCGATCGGATTGAAACATTCCAGAGCAAATCCAGGAGGGTCAATCGCAGCGTGACAACTGCGACAACTCTCCACGTCGCGATGCTTTTCAAGCAGCTCCCGCAGCGTCGTCGCGCCGCGAATGTCCGGTTCCACGCCTGGAATACCCGGAGGTGGAGGCTGAGGGTGCTGACCAAGAATTCGATCCATCACCCACACACCTCGAACCACCGGAGACGTATTTGTTCCGTTAGCCGACACTTTCAGGATGCTGCCCTGGCTCAGCAGGCCGCCACGAAGACTGTTCGTTGGCAGTTGAACGGGACGAATGTGGGGACCCTCGACGTTTTCGATTCCATAGTGTTCGGCAAGTCGCTCGTTCAACATGGCAAACTCGGATACCACAATATTGCTGACAGGAAGATTGTCATGAATCAACCTTGCGACGAACTGACGAGTCTCCCTAAGCATGGAGTGCTGCAGGTACTGATCGAACTCCGGAAACAGCTTGCGGTCCGGGCTCGTGAAATCGATGTCTTTCAGATTAAGCCATCCGTCACAGAAGTCAGTCACAAATCGTTCGTTGTTGGGATCTGCCAACAGACGTCTGGTTTGTGCCAATAGTTCTTTTGAGTTTCCCGCAAGTCTCCCTTCATCCGCTGCACGACGGAGTGCTGCATCAGGTGAGGTGCGCGTCAGGAAGAACGAGAGCCGACTGGCAATGGCGTGATCGCCCAGCGGACCTTCCGGTTCGTTCAGGTAGAGAAAGTCGGGCGAACAGAAAAGCGCAGTAACAGACGTCCGTAGGGCAACCTCCATATCGGCACCTGCCTGCAACTGTTGCTGAAACAGGTCAACGTACCGAGCGACCTCAGCCGTCTTTACCGGTCTTCGAAATGCAGACTCGGCGATTCGCAGAAGTGTACGGCGTGCAGATTGCTCGGGTGATTCCGATTCGAGCTTAAACGTGTCTTCCTTCTTCCATTTGTTACGCGCGAGTGCAGTGCGAACAAAATCCTGATAGACCAGCTGATGCCCCCTGCCTGGATAGCTTTCAAAGATTGGCCCAATGAGTTCAATATTGTTAATGGCCACACCAGGCCCCATGTATCCCTTCAGACCATCTTTGCGAATGTTGTAGCTCCCCGTACTCAGCCCCCATGGATCAATCTCGATCATGTAGCGGTTGCGAATCAGGGTTTGCAGTTCCACGGTTGTGGGTTTGCCCGGAGGGAGTTCAGCAAAACCATAAGTGAGTTTTTCCGATCCACGGAGGAAGCTGGTTCCGCCGATGCGAATTGTGACCGGCCTGTCACTGCGGTAGGCATAACCGGTAATGCGAATCTTATAGATACCAGGTGGGCGGACTTCTGTTCCTCGCAACATCCCGCTGGGGTAGCCCAGCCGAGTGAAGAAAGCCACTGCTCCATCGGGGAGCTGCTTCCAGAACTTACCAATAAACTGTTTTCCCTCTCGGGAAGTGGCGTACGACGCAGAAACATTCTGAAGGGCAGGCCGCTGTGCGGTCTTTGCGGTTGCAGCGTCGATCACAGCATCCGCCGCCTCAATGTATTTTCGCAGGTGGACCATCGACATCCCCAGCGCTGACCCCACCGTATCAAAATCTGCAGCCCGGCCGTCTTCCGGCAGCCGCTCTTCCAGATCGAGGTGCGTTCCAAACAGATCGTTCATCACGTTCTGGTATTCACGGCGATTCAATCGTCGGAGCACCGTGCCACGGGTGGAACGATGCACTTCTGTGAGTGACGATTCCAGCGAGCGCAGAAACTCACGTTTGCGGGCCGCAGGAGGAGGTCGCCAGTCTTGGGGAGGCATTTCACCGTCATTGACACGATCAAAAACACGTTCCCAGCGTTCAAAGACTGCAGGGTCTGCAATGTCACCCTGCAGTACTTTGAGGTCGAAGCCACCTTCCTGAGTGTGACCGCTATGACAGTCCTGACAATTCTGAGTCAGAAACTGTTTAAATGCTGCTCGAGGGAACTCTGTCGCAGACGCACACGTGACGACCGCCATCATTCCACAAACGCAGACGCAGATCGTTCGATTCATCATTCAGTCTGGTATTCCGACAAGGCTACTTTGCCACAAGTGTACCAGAATGAACGTTGGCCCCTAACGGAATAGCGTCTCAAGTGAGTTCAATTCTGTTGAACCACTTGCGGCATTAGCCCACTGAATGACGGGACTCGTGCGTTGAGAGGAGCAGAAAGATGTCCGGCGCTTTAAATTGCCCCGTAGCTGAGGTCATGAGACTTCAGGCTGCCCCTGAAAATCGCCTGAAGTCTAACGAGTTTAGCTACGAATGAACGACGTGAGCTTTCCGTCCAGCCCGCTGCCAGCGGGAGTCGGACTCTGATCTACCAGTACTCGAAATACTTCTAGAAAGTCTGGCTCAAATAGCGAACGAATCGACTCAGGAGAGACGAATGTTCCAGCTGAACTCTGACGAAACCGACGGAGTACAGTCCCGGAGCCACGTCGTCCCCTGTGAGTTCAGCAGTCGCAATATAAGTTGTTTCGGCTGGTCGCAGTGAGTCGACAGTTGCCTGCCCGGCGACCGCCCCTGTTACGGCGAATTGCGGAGCGAGGGTTTCCGATTCCAGCGGACTTACTGAATCGAGAGTGCCCGGAATGACCGAGGCCGATCCCTCACGAAAGAATGTGAGAGTCTGCTGCGGCTTCAACAGCTGAATGGACCTCTCCGACACTGCGATTTGCAGTCTGACGTGCGTCGGGTCGCCCACACTTCCCAGCAACGTTCCGCGTTCAATCCATGCCCCGGAGTTAATCGGTTCGCCCGGCAGGCCATACCACAGTTCCGGCAGGTCAGTTCGCTGAATTGGGCTTCGCACGGGAGGTGGCAGCAGGATGCCTGCTCGAGGGCTGACGACAGTGAGCGCGGATGTTTCTGTGTCAAACTTCTCCACGCGATCCTTTGCCGCCTGGAGTGCCTGTTCCAGGCCTGGAATCTGATCTAATGTCTCCGGATCCTGAAGATTCCTCAGGTTCGCCAGATCTACCGCCAGTACGTCTGCGCGTGCCTGCAGTTCGCTGCGACGAAACAGCAGCTCGTGATTGGAGAGTCGAGTGATTTCGGTACCTTCTTCAAGAGATTCACCGTAGGGCAACATCTCGTCAATGGTTCCCTCATAGGCCGCGTAAACTGGGGTTCCCTCCGGAATGACGAACGCCGACAGCACCACAGATTGTGGCAGCGGAATCAGAACGATGGCTGCCATGCCGACTCCCGCGAGTCCCAGTCGCAGCCACGATGTGAACCGAAACGGAGAATGAGCATGCTCCTGGGCGAGCTCTAAAACGAAGGCCGCCACCGGAATGACGAGGAATCCGGTCACCACAATCAACGCGAGTATGGCCCCCAGTATCTCGATCCGCCATTCTTCGGTGACTCCCAGCACCAACTGCAGAATCGCGAGTGTCAGGAAGAGTCGATAGCCGGCAGCCACAACCCCATACGTCAGCAGGAAACCTGACTGCTCATGACGGGTAACGTTCCGGCTACGACCTGTGAGTACTGACAATATTGAGTCACGGAGAAGGTTTCCGGCCTGGCTGGCGAGATTAGGAATCTTCACCCAGTCTGCAAGGATGAAATAGCCATCGAAGCGAAGTAACGGATTTCCGTTGAACAGGACTGTATTGACCGAGCAGATCAGCACCGTATTGAGCAGCAGATTCTTTGTCAGCCCCGTTTCAGCCATCGTCCACAGGACAAGGCACACTGACGCCAGCACCAGCTCCACGATGATCCCGGCAGCAGTGACAAGGATGCGTTGCCTCGCCGGAAGTCGCCATGTGTCAGACACATTGGTGTACAACACCGGCGTAAACACCATCATCATGATACCACATTCCGTGCACTCGGCGCCAAACAGTCGCGCACTGACGGCATGTCCGGCTTCGTGCAGGACCTTGACAACGATAAACACGCAGAACATCAGGCCAATGTTCTGTGGGCCAAACAGGAATTCGGAGGACGAAACTGCTGTGACCAGTGCATCAAACTGGACAACCGCCGTAAGAAGTCCGATTGCGAGGACTGCACCCACCACACGAAGTGCACCCTGTGCAACCATCCATGCAATCAATGGAAGGAGCCGGTCCAGCAGCCGCGTTGGATTGATCAGTCGAACCTGAAACCGAAGGATTCGAAACAAGGGCGAGATCACCTGCAAAATACCGCGTCTGCCGGGTCGCATACGGTCAGAGTCACCAACCAGTGTCTGCCGGATCAGATGACCACTGGCGAGGCTCCCGATGAAGTCAGCAAGTTCTTCCGCAGACAATGCTGTTCCGCTTAACCGTCGGGCCTCCTTCAGCAGTTGCCCGAAACTCAGTTGCCCATTCATCAGATTAAGAATGCCAAGCTCTGACTGAGTGAGCAGGCTGAACTGAAGTGTGAGCGGATCTTTCACGACCCAGCCACCGGCATCATGCGGCTGGATAATCAGATCACTTCGCTTGATCCACGGCACATTCATCGCGACAAGAATTCTTCCGGTTCACGCTGCCGGTCAACTACCGCAGAACGGGAGCGATTTCCAGACTCCCATTCATGCCAGGCAGGACAGTTTCGTCAGCATTTTTGAACTCAACAAAAACACGAACCTCAGGTTTAACCGAATTAATCTCCGGACTGACAAACGTAACTTTTCCCGTCAGCACCTTTCCGTTAACGCGGATAGCGGCCTGACGTCCGACGAGTTTCTGTGACGCCTTGTCCGCTGACAGCAGCCCCTCTGCTCTCAGAGTTTTCAGGTCAATAATTCGCAGTACAGGCGCCCCCTTTTCAACCCACTCGCCTGGCTGAGCATTCACCTCTACGATCGTGCCATCGAAGGGAGCTCGGACGTTTCGGCGTTCCAGACCAATTTCAGCCGTGCGAAGTTCGTTATGTCGAAGCCTCCGTGTGAGATCTGCGACGAGCTGTTCCTGCTTTCCCTGAACGACAAGGGCTTCGAACCGCCGAACTTCGTCACTCTTTTGCTGCAGCGCTGCAACTTCCGCCTTCGTTTTGAGCCCCTTAACATCATGGTCTTTTCTGGCCTGCTGAATCTCGAGATTCCCTTTTTCAACAGATGTCTTCAGTCGATCGATCTGAGATTCGGAAATGCTGCCCTTGAACGATTTACGAGCTCCCTGAGCACGTTCCAGTTCAAGTTGACGAAGACGCGTTTCAGCACTGGCAATCTGCACGAGCAGGTCCTCGGAAGATTCCTTTTCTGCAATTTCCAGTGACACCTCCGTCAGCTGGCGGCCGGAGCGAGCTTCGGCAAGCTGCGCTTTGGCAGACTCGAGAGCACTGTCATCTTCTGCCCGCAGTTCAGCCACCTGAAGGTTGAGCTCCGCGGATCTGACATTCAATGCATGCTGGTCGTTGTCCAGGATTGCAAGGATCCGCCCTGCCTTGACGCGGTCACCTTCCTGCACCGAGACCGAGTCAATTGCTCCCGCCTCTCTGACCGAGACCTCGGCAGCATGGATCAGCTTGATCTTAATGCGGTCGATCCTGATGGAATCCTGCGGGACCTGAGGGCCGGCTGCACGAAGTGCTGGAAGAGGAGCCATCACCGTTACTGCAGCCAGAACCATCATCGCGGATCGAGTCCTGCTTACTGCAGATCGACTGGATTTCATCATTGAGAATGTCATGACGTGTTTCCTGACCTGTTGGGTGTAAATCGTGTTGCGTTGTCTCAGAACCATGAAAATCGAACCTGGTTGGCGAACTCGGTGACCTCGCGGAACCACACAAACCCGACACACCTGCTGCCACAGCTGATCCTCGCCG
>MDSW01215336.1_pt1 | contig 12055 bp, 18 predicted proteins | sample 811171 | NCBI WGS metagenome assembly MDSW01 (sample SAMN05326641, study PRJNA326480) | marine metagenome | isolation source: seawater | place: Atlantic Ocean: North West | collected 2012
ATCCTGCATCGGAAATATCTACAGAATCACCTGTAGATGAATATGGAAACTTAGTTTCTGCTTCTAGATTGTATACAATACCGTATACTAATAACTCTACACCACTACCACTCACATTAGAACCAAAGAATACAGGATCTCCATCGTTGTATACACCATTACTGGTCCTAGATTTAATAACGAATTGATTTACATTCTTTTCTTCATAAGAAAATACTTCATTACCAACAGTAAACGTACCTTCATTTTCCCAACCCATTGTGGAAAATACATTAACTCTATCACCAACACCTAATCCTGGTGAAATATTTTTGGTTAATTTAGTTCTAGCAGCAACTGAAAATGAACCATTAATACTTCCGTCTGCTAAAATTAGTTCATATAAATCTTCACCATCAAACTTACCAGAATACTGAACGTTATCTACAATAGCAGAAGCATATTCACCAGTAGTTTGTGTGATCTTTCTACCAATAAGATCGTTAACGTTACCTGATAAAACCTTTGCTTTGATTGAATAGTTGCTAGTCCAATTAGAATCTGATGGTTTTAAGGTATGTTCTCTTGGATATAAAACTTGTGGTTCTGGATCATCGTCAACAAGACATTTGAACAAGAACTTAATTGATTGATCAGTACCTTTCGCTTTGTAGAAAGAAGTAATGTTTTTGATAAGTGTTCTCTTATCAACATCACCTTTTAAATACTCTTCGGGGAAATTATCTAGATATTCCTTTTCAAAACTTTTTACTAGAGAATATAAGAAAAGATTACTGATATTCTGTACAGTAGAACCAGAAATATGATTGCCTGCTTGAGTAGTTACAAAAGTACTCTTCTCGTATAAATCACCAATAGTCGTGTTTCCACTAACACCACGACTTACTTCTAAAAACTGAGTATCAGTTCTTTCTCTATAAAAACAAATCTCATCATCAATTTTGATATAACCACCATTCTTGGGGAATGAAGTTGCATCAACAACACTAATTGTAGTGTCTACATTTTGAACATACGCAGATGTAGTAGTTGACTGTTTTAATACATTCTTCTCATAAAAATCAATATCACGATACTGTTGGAGATTACTAATAATATCCAACGGTTGACCTTGAATTTCAATCTGCTCATAGTACTTTTGTATGAACTTAGTAAAAAGTTCATACTCTTCGTTGATGAAATCAGGTAATTGTGACTCAATTAAGAATGAGATTTTATTCGCAGTTTTAGGCACTACTCTTTATACGCAACGAATTTACTGTTTGATACATCTACAGATAGATACATCTCACGTTTTACTTCAATATCCTTATTAGCAGGTTTGACACGCAATTCAATACGATTGTCAGTAAAACTACCTTTTAGGATAGTGAAGTCATAAATTTTAATTTCACCTGTGTCATAATTAACATCACCAACAGAATCATTCAAGACAATTTTGTCGCCAGTGATAGAATCTAGTCTATATAGGACTAATTTGCCACTTCTATCTTCAAGATATGAAGTATAAGTAGGGTGCTCAAAGACAGTCATACCAGTAGATGAAACTACAGGATCATCACAATCTTTTAGGAATGCATTCTTATAACAAATTTCATAGTATGTGGATGCATTTATTTGTGCAATAAAATCTTTCCTCATAGTAACAGTGGTATCATTTGAATTGATAGCACGTTCAGAACCATCAATGACACCAACGAATTTTGAATATCTAAACTTACCATTGAACTTTTCTGTTCCTGAGGTAGTCAAATAATTTTGTACGGCAGATGATACCTTTGAAGCAATATCTGTAGATAGTAACTGAGTTTTAGTGCCATCAAAGTATACACTTGTATTCAATTCTACGTAAAGAATAGAGGGATCAACAAATTCTGGTCTGATAGAGGCAACAGTGTACTTCTTAAGTTCAGTTTTTAGTTGATTCTTTGTAAAAGTTGAAAGAGATGCCGCTTCTGATGGTTTTACTGAAATAAAGACTTTACCATATGCAGGTGGTTCTTGATCTTCTCCTCCAAATACAATAATATCGCTAATAGCAGGATAGATCTTCCGCACAATTGCAGAATAGTCATTACTTGTAACTGCTCTATTTTGTGAGCCAAAGTATTTTGGTGCATTATATTTAATTTTAGAGACTGATTCTATAGTTGCACCTCCGCTTGCTGCGGAAGTTGTTATTAAATCTGATACGGAAAACGGAACTCCTAGTGAATTTCCATCACCATCTACAACAGATCCGTTAAAAATGAAGTTGTTAGCACCATTAGTAACAGGTCCATTAGTAGCAACGTATGAAATTTCTACTATATTTTGATTGCCAAGTTTCTTTCCTAGTACGCCATCACCAAAAAAGATCTCATATCTCTCATCTTCAATTTCACTAATGAAGTATACAGTATCATCTGCACCTACTTCTAAGATATTTTCTGCTTTTTCAAAAATAGTCTCTACTGTAGAATTTGCATTTTCAAATACTTTAACAGTAAGTGTGCTAGTATCAGCACCATTGTTCTCAATAATAAATCTTTGATTCTTAAGTGAGGTATCTACAAGTGTTTTTGTATTAATAAGAGTACCCTCATAGATGGGAAGATCCTCAAAAGTAGCAGTGCCGTTGACAACTGGTTGTTTATAATCTTCTTTTACTACGTATTGATACAGAGAACCGTCATAATTTGTAACAAAACCACCACCTCTCTTAAGAATTACATTACTAGGTGCATTGTTAGGGAAGAATAACTGCAAATCAACTCCTGCTTTTGGAGAAGTTATTGATTTTGGTGCATATCCTAACTGTTTCGCTAGTGCTACCACATTGTCTCGTAATGTAGATGAATCTAGGAACAGTTCATTGACTACCATGTTGGCGTTAAACGCCGTGTAGTACGTGTTATATGCCAATACATCAATCAATTGACTGATGACCGATCCTTCAAAGTCATAGTCAGTAAATTCTGTCTCTGCTCTCATGTATTCTTTGAGAGCAGTTTTAATATCAGCGAAGTCTAAGTTATTTACTTGGGTATATGGCATTATCTCGTCCTTGCAAGGAAGAATTCTATGTTGGTGGGTAATACATCAGAACCTGTGATTGCATATTCCATGGTTACCATGAAACCATTATCTTGATAATTTGGTTTCACATCAAGTTTAGATACTGCAATACGTGGTTCAAATGTATTCAATGTATATAGAATTGAGTTCTTGATGATAGCACACGTTGCAAAATCTAAAGGTTCAAATAATTGACTTCTAATATCAGAACCATAGTCTGGTTGAAACAGACGTTCTCCTCTATTTGTCAGTAAAAGATTAATAATTGCTTGCTTAACAGCAGAAGCATCCTTACTAACAACTAAGTCATTAGTAACAGGATGCTTCTTAAAATTAATATTAATGTCTTTGAAAGACAATCTGCTCGCCATTTACCGACAATATACGAAGTCAGTAGTTATTTAGCGACTTTTACTTAACTGAATAGAACGTGTACTTCAAGAATAACTCTTCTCCCTTGCGAATAGGACGTGTTGTCTTCACAAAGTAAAAGTTCTCCTCGCAATATTTCACGCAATTTGGATCATCTGAGTGATTAAGGAACCCACCTAGGGGAGTCCTATAGATCACTTCATCTACAATTACATGTGACATACCCAATACATCACCAGCAGGGATATTCTCTTTAGCGAAAATACCCTGCCCTGCAACCATACTATCTTTTACATGTAGTCTACTTGGTAATGCTTGATACATTTCAATTACTAAAATAATCTAAATCGTTAGTTCCTGCTTCAATACGTGCAAACTTAATTGCAATTGTATAACGATACTTGTCTCCAATCAATGCCTGTGGTTTTGCACAATGAGGAATACTTCCATCAAAAATACAAATACGACCAGGTACATATGGATTCAAGTATACCAGTTCAGATTGATCCTCTTCGTAGAACGCTGTCTCGCCGCCCCAGTTGGGTTCCCAATGACGATTGGGATAAACTAGCATGGTGACCACTTGCTTTGGTCTAGGACCATCCACGTGGATCTCATGGGAATCATTAACTAGTCCTAAGTTAACATATGCATTATCAAATTCATGCTCTTCAGGATCAATGACTTGATTGAAGTTTGCTACACGATCATTATCATGAAAAATACACTTCATGATATTATCATCAGGAATATTTGCTACTCCTTCTGTATCAAGAGTTTCTTTCCTTCCACAATCAGGACACAAAGATCTTCGGAGTGCTGCACCCTCCTGATCCTGTGCAATTAACTTAGTCATATTAACTTGTGGAAGATCGGCACGTAGACGACGATCAGTAATATTTTGAATATCAAAATTACTTACATTACATACCTTATATTGCAAACTAATGCAATACGAATACAATGCATCCATCTCGCCAGCGGTAAAAGCATCATCTATAATAGTAATACTTCTATCTTCATCTACGTCAATCTTATTGATTTTCATAATCCTTTAGAGTTTTTCGGTGTTTTCGCTCGGAGACCACGCTCCTAAATGTCCTCTACAATCCTTACATTGTAGATACTTTTCTCCATAACACGTTGAGTACGTCGGGCAAAATGAAAATCTAGTCTCTTCTTACCCCAGTACAGACCGACAAGCCATAGTGTAAGGACGGCACCTTCCCAATATCCGATGTCCATCCAAATCTTGTAAATCCATTCCATTACTTGCCTTGACCTCTGTAACGCTTCTTCTTACCGTTACGACTAGTCGCAGATAGTTTCGTATTCTTTGAGCTACCCTGACGTGTCGTCTTAGGGATTGAAGGAACATAGGTTCCACCTTTCATCATCATAATTCAATACCAGTTGGTTTAATACTATTATAACATGCAGACTATTCTTCTGCAACCTCAATTTGATCCTCTGCTGTGTCTGCAAAAACATTTGGAGAATATTCTATTACAGGATTCTTACCATCAACCACATCGCCAAATAATGATAGTGGTTTACCTTCCACAAGAACTGTTGGAGAACATAGTCCAGTGATCGGTTTACCTGCGTTGGTTACACAGACAGGTGGAAACCCTTCGGCATATGGCATTGTGAGATCTCCCAACCTTGCCGCTGCCTTACCATTAATTAGGACTGTACCCTCAGGTCTCGGTGCTAATGGAATGGTACCAGGTGCATGACATGGTTCGGTTGTCTTTACTAGGTCTCCTGTTCGGACGGTTGCTGCCATCTTAGTCTGTACTTATGAACGTTTTCTAGTGCTTCCACATGTCTATGTAGGTAGTCTAGTGTCGTTGCAATAGTCTCGTACTTCTCAGAGTTCGGACGCTTGTACATCAATTGGGGACTCTCCAGCGATAAGATCCTCTGCTCCAAGTGGTTCAACCTCTCGGACAACGACTGGAGTGACTGATTCAACGCTGCTATGTGTGATTGGTGTTCGGGAGTCATTATCTCTTCCTGCAAATCGCTTTGCGGCTGCATTTTCAAATTCATCGCAAAACTGGTCAAAGTTATCTAGAATATTATCAATATCCTCTGGTTCAAACTCACCGTTCAGTGAATCTGTTAGTTTACGCTTTTCCATTGTTCTTACTCATAAGACCATGCGTCTGCACCTTCTGATGGTGGTGTTGGGGGACCATCATTCTTTGGTTTACTGAATCGCATCTCAACTTGCATTTGATTTACAGTCTCTTCCAAAGAGATCAGTCGTTTCGCAACTTCATCTAGTACTTCAATCAACCTATTGATTTGTGTCTCATGTACATGGACGGCATACCGTGGGTTCTCTAGTAACTCCTTGTGTGCTGTCTCGTAATACATGTCCTCATAGTCTAGACTATCCTTATGGAGGTCAGGAGTAATAATCACGTTTGCGTCGGGTGCTTCGGGCGTTCCTTCCCTACGTGCTGCTTCTTCAAGCATTTCTTCGTGTGTCATACTGTGGTGTTCTCAGGTATTTTGATTATAGCATATGGGCGACTTTTTTCGCCTAAAATTTTCCAGGAAATTTTTTTATATACGATGAATATTTATCACTCGTTTGGATACTTTTGTAGGTTAGAGAAGGGTTAGGAGTCCCATCGCTCGGCACCCCGTTAGTAACAAATAAGGGGGCAAATAACTGCCCCCTGTGTATACTGTCACATGACTAGTTCTAGCATCATGTCATTCATTTCGTCAGCGTCAATGTTAGGATCATCCCAAGAAACGCCGTCGCCTGTCTGACACAAATGACGACCGATTTCGCCATCCATCATGCAACGAACAAACTTAGTCCATGGTTCTTCGTTGATTGCAAACCGTACACATGCCTTGGCAGTGTTGTATAGAAATTCATCATTGTTGATCCAAAGTGATGCATTCCATGTTTCGTAGTTTGCCCAACCGTTCATGCTGTGTCCTGTGTTGTGTACTCTCTTATTATAGGGGTATCAGGCAGCAATGCCATTACGCATGTGCCAGTTTACCCACTGACCCAGTGACCTGTCTCCTGCCATCATCAGTGCTAGGATGTCACGCTTGCGAGTCTGGAAGGTGTACTCAGTCAAGCACCCCTTGAACCAACGGACACGGCATATGCCAGTGAACGGGTTGACCTTAAGCGTCCAGACTGATTGCGAGACGCTGGGGGAGATGGGTGAAATGCTGATCATGGTGTGTAGTAGTTTTGTATCAGTGGCGGTCGCTGATGTTCCAGACTCCCCAGTTGTCATATCGGGGGAGAGGACGGCGACCCTCACGGATCTCTTTTCGTTCCTGTGCTTCTCTCAGCATGTCTGCCTTGATGGATTCCATGGCGGCGAAGATCACAGGGTCTGTGCATCCTTTGCTGATGATGAAACCGTCTCTGACTTCGTAACGGTCTTGCATGTGCTTGGGGAGTTGGTCGTTTGTGTTCATGCTCTTAGTATAGGGCACCGATCAAGCAAAGGAGAGGGAACGTGTGACAGTTCCTGCACTGTCTATCAATTCGCATCGGATGCCGCAACTGATATAGTATGCATGGGCGTCCCTTGCTTGGGTGTCTGTTCTGTATGTGATTGTACGGGGGTGACGTTGATCAACCCCGTCCCAATAGCGAATGGATGGCATCAGTTAAAAATGGCGTTTGTTTGCACTTGAGAGATAAGAACTGACTCTTGTCTGAACTGCCTCTTATATATGGCAGCAATGCAATTAAGGGAGATCATGTGATCTTCAACCTCAGAGTCAGGCACTTCAAGATAAAAAATCTTTGTCTGTTCTAGTTCACCTTTCCAGAGACCTTCGCCATCAATGAAAGTACCATACTCAAAATGTGGCATGATTTCACGTTTGATGAAGTCGTTCATCATTGCGTCGGTGACAATACCATTGTCAGGAATGTTGCGACCCATGATGAGTTCAAGGCGTTTCATGTGCTCCTTTGTTTTGTACTCTTATAGTATGGCATGAAAGAAGGGGCATTGCTACCCCTTGTGTGCCACTAGATCAACTGGTCAGCGACTGCCTCCATAACGTCGCCGTATTCGCCTACAATCTCACCGAAGGCGTCACGGATACATGCATAGGAATTGGACTCGTCATGCATGGAGAAACACAGATCCATCGCACGATCAAGATCTGTGGTGTGCTCTGTTTCGCCCAGAGCAGGGCAGAAGATTTCGTATGTCATACAGACATTATAGACACAGGAGGGGAGGGAATGGGGTGATAGTGTGCCACTTCGCCAACTGGAGCGAAGCGGCTGACTAGTTTGTGTTACTTACTTACCCACACCATAATCATTACATTGTGCCTCAAGTTCAGAGAAATTATGTTCTTCTTGCTCTAGCAAATGTGGATAGTATTCCTCTGCTTCTGCAATCAATTCATCAACTGTGTATGCATCATAATTATGATCCAATTGTTCTGCAACTAGTTGCATCAATGTCTTCAGGTCCATATCATCAACAATCTGATCAATCAGATTCTGTTGCAGTACGTCACGATCAACAATGTTGTCTGTCATGAGAATTTTCTTAGTTGGATTTGGAAGGGAAATCATTGATTGTTTTTCCATGTTGTTACTATGGCACACATCAACGGGAGAATCAAGCGATACTGTGCCACTTGTAGAAGTGGTTGAATTGTACCAAAAATCCTCCCAATCATGTAGACTATGTGTTACATCCTCTATCATGATTGTACTGTGTAATCAATCTCAATTGTAGAACAGTTTGAATGTGCCTCCAGTGGATCTTGCTCCTCTGGGTGTTCATCATAGTACTTTAATTCTTCTGCCAAATACTCCAGGAACGTCATGTGCGAGACCTCATGCGAAAGAACGTAGAAGTAATTATAACATATAAACCCCACAATAGGAGTTCATTGTTACAACTTGTTGGAATTGTTTTCACTCTATGGGTAATAAAAATCCACCTGCCATTACAGCAGGTGGTGTATATGTTCAACCGATATTATGCTCCTTGAAATTCATAACCATTGACGAACTGGTGCTGTACACCTCCGTCCATCACATACCACACAAAATCTTTCTGAAATACACCGTCAGTGAATGCATTACAGAAACTGTTGATGATTGCATTGAGACGAGATTTAGTGGTGTTGGATTGCCATCCACCATCAAAGATTCTCACAAAGTCATCACCCAGTGTGGCGATGTGATTGCCATGCAAATAAACAAAAGATTCACCGTTGCAGTTAACTACCTCAGTGTTGCCAGATCTCCAGTCTTTGCAGTTAGAGATGGCGTTGTTCATTTGCTGTTCAATCTTTCGCATAAAATGTTGTGAATTGGTTGACTCTTTTAATATGACACAGAAAAAGGGGGAATGCAATACCCCCTGTGCCACTTTCTTAACTGTCCTGTGCAATGTCCCACATGTCGTTGAATACATGCAACCATTGTACATGTTTCTCATCCATGTCCACTGTGTCCTGCTCATCTGCTGAGACATAGGGTAAACTATGCTTAGTGCAATAGTCTTCATAGACTATAGTGAGAAAATCAATCTTGTCCATAGACAATAAAAAATCCTGTACATCTATACAATAGACGAACAGGATTGATAAGTCAATTAGTTTTATGCCACTTTAATAACTGTCCTCCTCCCATGACTCATACTGCTTAAACTTTGCTACCTTCTTCTTCTTACTTCGCTTTACATTTTTGATTTCATAACCGTAGTCTTCAAAGTATTCATCTTGGTCAACATCCTTTGAGTAGGAATTGTTGCTATTACGCCTGGACATGATTAATGTGCAGTGGTTTACTAAACGTTCAGTTATTTATTGAGCGACAAGGACACGATCCTTGATTGATTGTGACAGAAACCGTCCGACACTTCCAGAGGGACGATCCAACTCAGCGTCAATGAGAACTTGACACAAATTGTTGGCGAATTCTAGGACATCTTCACAATCAAATGCATATTCTTTACTTTCATTACTATTATACACTACTTTTACTTGATTTGGAGTAGTTTCAATAGATTTTACAGCAGTTGATTCAAAATTTGAGTAAATTGCCATGTTTTGTAATGATTTTGTTGATTTATAGTGAATATATGGAGTTTTCCACAGGGTTTGTGGAAAATACCTCTGAATTAAACGAAAAAAGTCATAAATCTCACTTTCTTAAAAACTTAAAAAAGTAATAAAAGTAAAAAAGTGAGTTTTTGAAGTTTTTGAAATTCCTCGGTTGTCCATGTTTTAATAATACACCGTTTTCCGAGGATTGTCAAGGGGTGTGTGCCAGTTCCCCAAGTGTCCCTGTGATTGTTTCAAAGTGTTTCTGAGGGTTGACTTGACTTTCGTTAGGTGGTAGGCTAAGACACCTTCTCCACCGCACATTACCTATATTTTTTTAATGATTTTAAAAGTTTTCCACAAGCACATCAAAAACTGTGGAAAACCCAGTCATTGCAAGGTGCGGAAGTGTGTGTAAAATGTGTTGAAAAGATAGTATCCATGTGTATGATGTGTCAACCAAACTTATGTGGAAATGCCTTCTTGTATGTGCTAAAGATATGTGATATATCTTCTTCTCTAGGTATGAATTGACACCATCCAGTAGCAATGACTTTATATCCTTTATTAGGTGTTACTCCTCTATGTACATGAGTCCAGTGTGCTGGCCATATAACACATGTACCTTCTACTGCTGGTGTTGTTGTATCTTGATATGGGAAGTTAGTACCAGATGGTGCATCATTGAGATAGATCATCCATGCAAGTAGTCTATTACTCATACCTTGTGATTCACAATGTAGTTTACCAAAACCTTCACCATTTTTATATGCTTGAATATTATAGTTGTTTTGTACTTCAAATGGAGGAAGATCCATTAGATAGTCGTATTCATTTACATATTTAAAGATGGCATCATTCAATGGTTGATATAGTATGGATGAGTATTGTGCCCAGTTCTTCTTATCAGAGAAATCACATTGTAAATCCATACTATGTTTAATACGTTTATCTACAATACCATGTGCAATAGTACCAGGAACTTTCCTATCATCTTGTTTGAATAGGGAGATCAAGGTTTTACACTGTTCTTGTGTTAATGTATTAGAGTATTGTTCAATGAATGTTCTTGATTTTGTCACGTTTCCTTAGTGGTGTACCAGGTTTTTTAAGATCTTTCTTAAGTTGTTTGAGGAACTTAAGGTGTTCTCTTATCGTTAGTTTGTACATTGTATTCAATTGTGATAACTTGTGATGATGTACCTTGTGATGTCACTCTAGTTGATCTTTCCATAGTGCCACCTAGTTGTGCTGCAATTTGTAGTAATTCAGCGATGAGATCACCATGAGAGTTATCCCATGACTTATATGGAATAAGACCATGATAGTGATCAGACACATCAATTCCTGGTACTTGACAATCTTTCATATCTTCTACACAATCAGTATGGCATGTGTTATCATCAGGGGGACATGAGGATGCACACTCAAAGTATTCATCCACACAATCATTATGTTTATCGGTTGACATTTGCTTGTTCCTTACGTGCTTCTACTGCCGACTTACGTGGAGGGCATGGTTGATTAGATTTACGCTTCAATTCTAGAGAGAGTTGACGTTCTAGTTCAGTTTCAAATTGAACCAGATGTTCAGTCAAGTATTGACGATACTCATTTTCATCAATGAGATCATACAAGTGTGCAACGTGCTCTAGGGCAAATACTAGTTTCGTCTGGTCATTCATTCGCATAATTCTGAAAGTGAAAAGAGGGAGAAGAACTCAAGTCCTTCATTCAACATTATAGCATGAGTATCACAATCTTGTCTATCTACAATTGTAACAACTTTATCTACATTATAATTGGCATTTCGTAGTACTTGTACTGCATTAAGTGCTGATTGACCAGTTGTGGTCACATCTTCCAATACAGTAATTGTAGCACCTTCTGGTGGTAAGTGACCTTCTATTTGAGATGTAGTACCATGACCTTTAGGTTGTTTACGAATAATAAGAGCATCAAGAGGACGCCATTGTTGATGACATGCCATTGCCACCGCAGATACAAGAGGATCAGCACCAAGTGTTAAACCTGCTACTGCTGTTGTATCCTTATGAATATGATCTAGCATCATATTTGCAATTAGATATAAACCTTCACCATTTAATGTGACAGGTTTACAATTGACATAATGATCGGTTTCTATACCAGATGATAGTGTATAGTTACCAAGTCTATACGATCTTTGTCGTAAGAGTTCAAGGACACGTTCTCTCATAGAATAATAGCACCAATTAGTAAACCTTTAAGAAATGCTACCCATAGCATTTGATAGTTGGATAGATCAAACTTCTGTTGAAATTTAATTGCTAGACGCTTATCCCATTGTAATAGTTTATTCATTTGGGTGTTCTCCACGTGTCTAATTGATCAATCAACCAATCATATTTGTCAACATCATTCTGACAATGATTACATGTCAATGATGACCATGACAGATGATAGATTTTATGTACTGAGTGACAATGAGGACATTTGATATTCTTTCCATTCTTGCCAGCACGTGAACGCTTGGACATGAGTTCATAATGTTGTGTCATCATGATATCAT
>MDSW01079333.1_pt1 | contig 12054 bp, 9 predicted proteins | sample 811171 | NCBI WGS metagenome assembly MDSW01 (sample SAMN05326641, study PRJNA326480) | marine metagenome | isolation source: seawater | place: Atlantic Ocean: North West | collected 2012
ATGTTCTTGGCACACTTGGCCCGTATACAAAATTACTATCCCTATATTTTCCAGTATCAAAATCATTTTGATAAGAATTAGTTAAATTCTTCACCCCAAGACTATATTCTAATCCAACTCCTACTCTATTTAACCTTTGAACATAAGTTATTTTTAATCCTAAAGCATTAAACACCTCAGAATCCTTATATTCATCATTCTCTTGCTCTGGAGCCCCCCCCATATGAATCAACTCCATTTTACCTGTATAAACTAAATTAGCTGAAAAATTAAGCCTTTCCGAAAGCGCATAATTAATAGTAGCATAACCATACTCTTCAGGAGTCCTCAAAAACTCTCGCTTTCCAACTAAGCTATCAGAATAATATACTGCCTCATCATACAAAGACTTCTGCAAAGTTAAACCTGACTCTATTTGTACTTTCTGATTAAAGTTAGCCCTAAACTCCATAGTCAAACCTTTTACAGTAGCGCCCTTTCCATTTCGCTTAACAAATACCTTACCATACTCATCCAAACCAAAGAAGTCTTGATAGAAAACACCATCTAATCGAGTGTAAAACCCTTCTACTGTTAAACCATAAACATAATAAGATGTGGCCTTATCATAGCTATAGGAAGCACTTAAGCTTTCTGACCTCTCTTCTTTTAAATCATCAGCCAACTCAATCCTTGAAACACCACCTCCTGCAAAAGCCATATGCAAATCAGCATCAAAGGCCTGCGGAGCCCTAAACCCAGTACTGTATGACACTCTAAATTGAGAATTACTTTGCAACTTATATAATAAAGAAGACCTAGGACTTACAACAATATCATCCAACATAGAATGCTTATCAACTCTTAAACCGCTTAATAAACTAATTCGACTAGAAAAATTCCAATCAGACTGCAAAAATAAGCCTATTGTTTTTACTTCTTGATCTATTGAATAATTATATGCTGGAATCTCATCAAAAACATAATCAGAAACATACTCCGAACCAATAGTTATTATATTAGGGCCAATAAATTTATCATACTTATGATTCAATTGAAAGCCAAACTGCTTAGTCTCATTCAATGATTTCCCAAAAGGAGGATCTGCTAAATGAGCAATATCATCTATACTATTAACTGCTGGCCTTACACCTGTATAATGCTCTCTTGCAGTCTGCTGAGCAGCTAGATAAGCAACCAATGACGAAGCTCCTTCATTAAAATCAATTTGATAATCAATATTACCTAATAAAATATCATGAACCCGCTCCTCTGCCTGCATTGCAAAATAAGCCGCTCCATCTAACATTTCACCCCCATATCTATATTCATGCAAGCTTCCCATGTTTAACTCTAGTTTTTGGTTTTTACTAGCATTAAAAAAGAAATTTGCCCCAAAGGTATTATCTTTAAGTGCAGGCAATTCAGAATAGTTATCATTATTATGATCATAAGCCTCTCTTACTCTATTGTTAACAAAAAATGTTGCTCCTGAATTCTTTGTCTCGGAAACAACAGTAGTATTTCCAAATATTACCCTATCATCAGAAAGCCTGTTGACAGAACTATAATTATAACCAAAAATAAATTCATTTTTATCCGGAGTTTTAGTAATTACATTGACGACCCCTCCAATAGCTGATGACCCATATAACGAACTTCCCCCTCCTCTAACAATCTCAATCCTATCAATTATATTTACAGGTAATTGCTCCATTCCATACAAACCTGTAAGTGGACTAAAAATAGGACGACCATTTATAAGAATCTGTGAATATCCTCCTGCCAATCCATTCATTCTTAATTGCGTATAATTACAAGTTTGACAATCAGTCTCTACTCTTATTCCTGGTTGAAAGCTTAATCCTTCAGCTAAATTACACGCCTGCACGCTCTCCAGCTGTCTACTATCTATTATATTTACAATTATTGGAGATTTTGTTTTTCTTTTAAAAGTTTTTGTTCCTGTTACTACTATTTGATCTAAATCATATACCGACTGCGTAAGTGATATGTTAATAACATTAACTCCCTTTAAAATATTAACATGTAATTTCTTATCCTCCATTCCAACAGCAGAAATAACCAAATATTGACCCCCTAATGGTGCATTCATAATACTATATAAACCTGTTTCATCTGCAGAAACACCAAATTTACTACCCTCAATCAAAATATGAGCAAAAGAAACAGCATTACCATCACTTGTTATCTTACCCTTAATTTCTTGTCCATTCACACTAAAAAAAAGCAATATAGAAAGTATTAATAATAGATTGAATCTCATCTTATTTTTAATTAACATTTAATTGCGTAAAATTAATTAATTTTTAGACCCGTCTAAACTTTTATTTATATTAATTTAATTTATATTTTTGCAGAATGATAACTCTAGCAGAAGAAAATTATTTAAAAGCTATTTTATCCATTTCATTAAATGGAGACGGAAAAGCATCTACCAATGCAATAGCAAAAGAAATAAACACTTCAGCCGCTTCAGTATCAGATATGCTTAAAAAGCTACAGGATAAAAAACTAATTAACTACGAAAAATACAAAGGAGTAGAACTAAGCAAAAAAGGAAAAAGTAAAGCCATTAACATACTAAGAAAACACAGACTTTGGGAAACATTTTTAGTAAACAACTTAGGATTCAACTGGGGGGAAGTGCATGATATGGCTGAACAGCTAGAGCATATCAAGTCAGAAGAATTAATCAACAGATTAGATGCTTTTCTAGAGCATCCAAAATTTGACCCTCACGGGGAGCCAATTCCTACCAAAGAAGGGAAACTACCAACTAGCAATACTACTTGCTTAAATGAATTACATCCAGGAGCTAAAGGAAAAGTAATGGGAGTAACTCTAGACAAAAAGACTTTTTTAGAATACTTAACCCAACTAAAGATAAGTATAGGTACTGTAATTGAATTAGTTTCTCAAGTCTCCTTTGACAAATCCTTTATCATAAAAATAGAAGGAAAAACCCAGCATATTAGCCATAGTGTGGCTCAACATCTTCTAATCAAAAAAGAAAAAAATGGAAAATCACGAATTATATAATTGGTTTATTATACAGCATCCTATTCGACAGGCATTATATGCCGGACTCTTCACTTGGGGCCTAACCGCACTAGGAGCTGCACTAGTTTTTTTATTTAATTCATCAAACCGAAAAGTTCTAGATACTGCACTCGGATTTACAGCAGGAGTAATGATTGCCGCGAGCTTCTGGTCTCTACTTGCACCCTCGATAACATATGTTGAAATACAAAAGAGCATGGGTCTTACAACATCTCCTTCATGGCTTCCACCTGCTATTGGCTTTTTCTTAGGAGCTTTATTCCTCTATACCCTAGATAAAATAATTCCTCATTTACATATTTTCGGAAAAAGAGAAGAAGCAGAAGGCATGCAAACAAATTGGCAAAAAACCATCCTTTTAGTACTAGCAATTGCGCTACACAACATTCCTGAAGGATTAGCCTTAGGTATCGCTTTTGGAGCACTTGCCAACCCAGAAATACTAGCATTAGATGACCATTCTGTTTTCACAATAGGTGGAGCAATTGCTTTAGCGATTGGAATTGGAATTCAAAATTTCCCTGAGGGTTTTGCAGTATCTATGCCTCTAAGAAGAATGGGAGCTAGCAGATGGCAATCATGGAAGTGGGGACAATTATCTGCTATTGTAGAACCAATATTTGCAATAATTGGGGCAGGAATTGTTATGACTATCTTACCTATCCTGCCTTACGCACTGTCATTTGCAGCAGGAGCCATGATATTTATTGTAGTAGAAGAAGTTATCCCTGAGAGCCAAAGAGGAGGGAATACAGACCTTGCTAGCATGGGAGTTATTGCAGGATTCATTGTGATGATGATACTAGATGTATCTTTAGGATAGAACAATATTATAATAATCGGTGATTTTAGCAGCTGTTTAATTATTACATTTGCAAAGTGTCAATTAATATAAAAAATCGTAAAGCAAGCTTTGAGTACCAGTTTATAAATACATTTGTAGCAGGAATATCTCTATTTGGCACAGAAATCAAGTCAATCCGAAACAATCAGGCTAACATCTCAGATGCATTTTGTATTTTTATAGAAAACGAACTATTTGTAAAAAACTTACATATAGCAGAATACCCAAACGGAGGACACACCAACCATGAAACCAAGAGAGATAGAAAATTACTCCTAAATAAAAATGAGATAAATAAAATTTCAGGAAAAACAAAAGAAAAAGGGAACTCAATAATCCCAATCCGCTTATTCATCAACGAAAAAGGATTAGCAAAGTTAGAAATTGCATTAGCCAAGGGTAAAAAGATATACGACAAGAGACAAAGCATAAAAGAAAAAGAACAGAAAAGAGACATAGAAAGAGTGAAAAATATAAGAAAATGAGAAAAATAATTTTTTACATCGTGATTACAGCAGTCCTATTTAGCTGCAAAAAAGAAAACCTAGAGAGCATGAATACGAATGCTACTTTAAATTTCTCAAGCGATACGATATCTTTTGACACCATATTCTCATCTATCGGATCAATTACCAAAACACTCACTGTTTATAACTACAACAATTTTGACATAAGAACTAATATTAATTTAAAAGGAATATCATCTGCTCATTTCAGAATAAATATAGATGGAACACCTGGAAATAACCAAAACAACATAGATATACCTGCTAAAGATAGCCTGTTTATCTTTATAGAAGTAACCATTGACCCTTTAAACATCAATACCCCATATATACTTTCTGACTCCCTTGTATTTACTACAGGAGAAAACAAACAAGATGTTAATCTAATAGCATGGGGACAAGATGCATACTTTCATACAGCTGATACCTTCGGATTAATTATAAACGGAATAGATACAACTCGTTTTTACTATCATCTATTAGATTGCTCTGAATCCTGGACTAACGACAAACCTCATGTAATTTATGGATATGCCATTGTTAACCCGGGAGATGTACTTACAATAAATGAAGGGTGTAACATATACCTACATAAGAATTCAGGAATATTGGTTGGAAATCCATTTAGCAACTCTGCAGGAGGAAGCATAAAAATCAATGGAACCCTTGGCAATGAAGTAACCCTACAAGGAGACAGATTAGATTCTTGGTACAAAGATATACCAGGGCAATGGGATAGGATTTGGCTAATGCCAGGCAGCATTAATAACGAAATAAACTATGCTATTATAAAAAATGGGAATATTGGCATCCATGCTGACACAGTCTTCAACGACAACCCCACCTTAGAGATTAGCAATACAATTATAAAGAACATGTCAGGAATTGGCATTCTAGGACAAGGAGCTAATATTGTAGCAAACAATACTGTAATAAGCAGATGCGGACAATATGCAGTAGCCTGTAATATTGGAGGAAAATATAATTTCAACCATTGCACTTTTGCCAATTACTGGAACTACAGCAATAGAAACACCCCATCTATCCTACTTAATAACTATTACGAAGGGTCTGACGGGAACGTCTATATTAGAGATTTAGAAGAGGCTAACTTCAGAAACTGCATTATCGACGGGTCACTATCTACGGAAATAAGTTTCCAGCAAGAAAATTCAGGTATATTCAATTACAAATTTGAACATTGCCTTTTAAAAATAGACCCTACCATCGACACTAACAATGACTATTATCACAACATAATCATCAATCAAGCACCAAAGTTTTCAGATAAATTAGAAGATGATTTTTATTTAACCAGTACTTCCCCAGCAATTAACACAGGAAATATTATAACTGATGGAACAACTGACATTAATGGAAATCTAAGAATCAATGCTGACATAGGAGCTTATGAATTTATAGATTAATTATAATAATCTCAAAAACTCTACTGTATCAATCCCATCAGCATAATCCCAAAGATTAGGCCGCTGAGCATAACCAAAATCAATATGCTTAGATGAAACGACACATTGTATATTATCAGAGTTTTTATCAAGAAATTCTTCTACAGTATCAATAACATCATAATATTCATAATACAGCATAGCTACTGGAGAGAATAATGAACTATCCTCCTTCATAAGTAGAAAGCCATTCTCAATAAGCTTGCTCCCTCCCATTAAGCATATAGTTTTATGATAATCATAATTATTTGAATATTTTGTATGCTGAATTACACTTCTATAATTATAAAATGCATCAAATAATTTATTTAAATCATAACCTTTAGGCAAAAAAACCTTAGAAATATTACGACAACCTAGACCAAAATAAGAAAAAACATCATCAGCAAGACCCTTCAGCTGCACAGAAGATTCCGTTCCATACAGCAAGGCAACCGACGTTCTACTTTTACGTATTATCTTCTTTAAATCCTTAAAATAATAACTAAAATAACGCACTGAATTATCATTACCTGTAGCAATAACCGCATCAAATTCTTTATTCTTATAATCATCAATAAAAATTATACGCTCCTTGAATGAAACATCAATCTTTATTAATTCTTCGATAATTAACTTTATGAGTATGTTGTCTTTACTTGACATCTTCAACACCACTCTATGACCTAAGATTAGAACAGTAAGAAAATCATGAAATCCCACTAAAGGAATATTACCTGCCATCACTATTAAAATATTTTTAGGGGCTTCAATATGATCCAACTTATAAGGAGCCAACCATGCATCTAGCATTTCAAAATTTAACTTATCCACCCATGCATCGACTGCAGATACAATATTGCTTTTCGTAAACCAAGGATTTTTTACCACTACTTCATTAATCCTTTCCTGTTGGTCAAGAAAGAAATCTTCTCTTAAATAATCACCTATTTTCTTAAAGGCATTTATCCTTCTTTGCAAATCCATTAAATATTTATCTTTGTACAAAAATAATTTATTGCACCCATTGATTAAATGAAAAAGCTTTTTTTAATTAACATTCTTATAATATTAAGTCTCAACGCATTCTCTCAAAAAGGAAACAATAGACTAATTGCAGAATATGAAGACACCTTAAAATTAATAGCTTATAAGATAATGAATGCCGAATCAGAACAGGAACGAAGAAATGCAAATACCGGATTCATCTCTCAACTTAACGAAGTATTGCAGTATGAAAAGTCATTTAAGTTCCCTTTTGACTCTCTAACAACAATTGCAAAAATAAAATCTCCCGATAACACTTTTCGTATTTTTAATTGGTTATTAAAAAAAGACAATAACACCTACGAATATTATGCCATCGTTCATTACCACAACAAAAATAAGGGGCGATATGAGAGAATACCCCTAACTGATAATTCATCAAACATCAGGAATCCTGAACAAGCCAATTTAGATGCAAAGAACTGGTATGGAGGACTTATTTACGATATTATATATATCAAAAAAAAAGGAAGAAAATATTTCACAATCCTTGCATGGGATGGCAACGATGGATATAGCACAAAGAAGATAATTGATGTTATGTACTTCTCCGGAAGGAACAAAATTAAGTTTGGACTACCAATATTTAAAAATTCAAGCACGGAAAGTCAAAAGAGAGTTATCCTAGAATACAATTCTAAAACATCAGCAAGTGTACAATACCATAAAGATGAAAAACAAATTATCTTCAACCACTTAGTGCCATTTAACAAGGAGGTAGAGGGACTGCATGCATACTATGTCCCTGAAGGCACATTCAATGCCTACAATTACAAAAATGGAAAATGGTGGTTGAAAAATAACATTGATATTAGAAATAAAAAAACAATCAGACATTACAGGAAGCCTAAAATGGGATTAATACCAAGATAAAACTATAAAACAATTACCAATAATTCACAACCAAAAAGATAAAGACTGAAATGCTTAAACACTACAATTCAGATGTAATTACTGCTGGTTGTGACGAGGCAGGCAGAGGCTGCCTAGCCGGACCAGTAGTAGCTGCAGCAGTAATACTACCAAAAAACTTTAAAAATAAATTACTTAATGACAGTAAAAAACTCTCTAAAAAACAGAGAGAGCTACTAACACCCATTATTAAAAAAAAATCTATATCTTATGCTATTGGCATTGCAAATTCATCAGAAATTGACTCCATAAATATTCTAAATGCCTCGTTCTTAGCAATGCATAGGGCAATAAAAAGATTAAATACTAAGGCGGAATTATTACTGATTGATGGAAATCGCTTTAACACTTACAATAACATAAAACACAAATGCATTGTCAGAGGAGACAGTAAGTATATGTCAATAGCTGCAGCATCAATATTAGCAAAAACTTACCGCGACAATATAATGAAAGATATTGATGCTGAATTTCCTAAATACAAATGGATAAAAAATAAAGGATATCCTACCAAAGAACACAGGCAAGCAATCAAGAAAGAAGGCATTTCAAAATACCATAGAAAAAGTTTTCAACTACTAGAGTCTCAACTAGTCTTAAAAATATAAATTTTTAATTTTGCAAATCACCAAGAACACACATACTCTATGTTTAATAAGATAATCAAAATCACAACACCTATAATATTAGTAGGTGTTATTTTATCAATTAGCTATAATACATATCAAGACACACTGAAATCTACCAAGAGTCCAATTAATGTTATTCCTACAAATGCATCTATTATTATACAATTAAACAACCTAGAAAATATTGAAACTACACTTCAGAAATCTGATATATGGAAAAGAATGCAAAACATAAAACAAATCAGAAATATTAATAATGAAGCTAAAGAAGCTCAAGGACTAATATTAAATAATAACGAACTTTTCCCCTTCAATCATCTTTTCATATCACTACATAAAGTTGGAAAGAATAAAAATGCCACACTATTTAGCGCTAATTTTAAACAGAATGAGAATATAAATCACAATGAAATTATCTCTCTTCTTGGCAATAAAATTGAGACTTCAGAATATGATAATCAGACTATTTATTTTATAGAGCCTCTACGCAGCTATTTCTGTTTCAGATCTGATATACTATTTTTCTCCAAAAGCAAGACACTACTTACAGATGCAATAAGATCTTCTGCAGAAGAAACAGATAATCTTTATACGTCTATATCATTCTCTGAATGCTATAAAACAATTAATGAATCATCAGACATCAATCTGATGATAAATTACAATAATTTAATCACTCTTGCTAATACGTCTATAGACCTACCTAAAGAAATGTTAAATTTCTCAGAATGGACAGCAACAGATATAAAAATTAAAGACAATACAATCTTAGCAAGCGGTCTAAGTGCACTTAATAAATCAACATCCAACTTCACAGACCTATTCAAAAATCAGAAACCTAAAAAATTAGAGATATTAGACATCTTGCCTGAATCCACAACACAATTATTTGCTATATCATTTAACAACAAAAAGAAAATATACGAAAATAAGAATCAATTACTACAGACAAAGAACGAATTCTGGAGTTGGAACAAAAACCGAAAAACGATTCAAGAAAAATATAATATCGATTACAACGAATTTATAAATGAAATTGACGATGAGGCTGGGTTTTTTAACACCTCTCCAACATTAAGCAATCAAGATGCTTACACATACTTTAAAACTGAGGAATCTATTAGGGCAGCTTCTCTAATACAAGAGATGACCACCTCTTCTTTAGATTACAAAAATTTCAGAATAAACAAGATAAAAGACCATAATATTGTCTCTAATCTATTTGGTAGTCTTTTTAAGAAGGACAATCCATTTTTCACTACAATAAATAACTTCTTTATTTTTGGAAATTCAGAGTTAGCAATAAAAAATATTATTGATTATTACACTACTAAAAATATTCTTGCAAAGGACAGGTCTTTTAAAAAGCTTGACCCTTACATCTCTCAGTCCACAAACATATTCCTTTACTTAAATCCTGGAAAAATAAAAGAAGCACTAGACAAGCATGCAATTGACACATCACACTTTTCATTTAATCGTGACTCGATTATTAAATTTACCTCATTTAGTATACAACTAAACACTACTAAAAATAATCTATGGAATAATTTATGCATATTATACGACACTAAATATACAGAGAACTTAAAAGAAGAATGGTATCACCCTTTAGATACAATTTCAAGAATAAATCCTCAGTTTGTACATAATCATTTTACAAATCAAAAAATAATTCTATGTCAAGACAAATACAATAACATTATTGCACTCAACACATCGGGGGAAAAAATATGGAACAAAGAAATAGATAGTCAGATATTAGGCTCTATTAACTTTATTGACGCATATAAAAATAATAAATTTCAAGCACTCTTCAACACAAAAGACCAATTACATCTAATTGATAGAAATGGGGAGTATGTTGACGGATTTCCAAAAAATTTACCAAGCGTAACATCAATGGGACATTCTTTATTTGATTACGAAAAAAACAAAAACTACAGAATACTTATTGTAGGAGATGATAACACAATTTATAATTTAAACAAAAAAGGTGATAGAGTAGCCGGATGGAAATACAAGACAACTAAGAATCGTATAACTCAAAAACCCATTCATTTTATTGTGAAGGATAAGGACTATATCCTTAGTGCAACACAGGACAATACAACACAACTGCTAGCCAGAAATGGTTCTGAAAGAACAACATTCGACGATATAGAATATTTTACTAGTCCAATTAACATTTCACAAGAAGGAACACTCTATGCAATCACTAGTCAAAACAAACTTTGGAATGCAAACACAAAAGGAGAGGTTCAAATTATTGATTTGCCAAAGCTTGATACAAACTCCAAAATATTAAATTATAATAACGGATATTATATTGCAAATAGGGATATAATCTCATATATAAACAATACAAATAATGAAAAATTTGACATCCAACTAGATGCTCCATTAAAAACACTTAGCCTATTAGAAGGATATCTATCAATAACAACAGAAAATAGCCTTTATCTAATACAAGACGATGAAGTTTTAGATGGTTTTCCAATAGAATCTGATGGACTATTTAACATTTCAGACATTGACAACAATGGAAAGGTTAATATAATAAATATTAAAAATAGTGTAATCTACAATTATGAACTAGGTTCTGCTAGTCAAGCAAATAAGTAAATCGAGCATAAGGAATAATAAAATCTTTTTCTACTAAAGATATCTGAGTTCCTACTCTGAAGAGAATAGATTTACTTATATTTCTCTTAAATTTATATCTATAAGCAAACTCTATTGACATTTGAGGAGTAACATCAAGTGAATTGTTATCGTAATCTCCATGAATATATCTGGCTACAGGGAAATAAAAAGCGCCCCCATTTATTCCAAAATAAAAATTATTTAAAAGATTATGATTATACCCAACTATTGCACCACTAAAGACAAAAGAGGTATTAACCTCTAAAAAAGAGAGTGAATTATCTTGAAAATAATATGCCCCTACACCAAAAAGATAAGGCAATCCATAAGAATGAGAAAAATACAAACTCTTTTTATTATTAATACGAGTATCAAACCTGCCTAAATCATACTTCTCGATCAAATCTATAAGCAAGACTGAATATCTAGGATTAGTTGCATAACCTGCTTTTTTTAATCCCCTAGCCCAATTTTCATAATCAGTCTTATCATAATTAAATAAAAAAGAATAACGCCCCCCCTCACTTAAAAATAAAGAATGGTCTCTAAAAGAATCTGCAACTTTTAAGTATTTTCTAAAACACTCAGCTTTACTGTCATCATTTTCTAATATAGTATCTCCATTCCAATTATTATGACATTTAATACCAAAATGATTATTTCCTTCAACAGCTAACCTACTCTTACCGCTACCGCTCTCTAAAATGGCTTGTGCTAGCTTAATAGAAGCTGGAATATTGTATATATCCATTTCTTTTACAGCAATATGATTATATTTTTCAATATATACTTCTGTTTTATTTTGAGACTCCACAATTAACACACAAAAAAGAAAAAGAAAAGTAATCGTATTTTTCATAGCACTAAATTAAAAAAGTAAAATTTAGATTTTACTCTTTAAAAATATATATTTGAACACCTTTTTTTTATAAGTCTAAAATGAAAAGAAAAAAATTTCTAAA
>MDSW01202029.1_pt1 | contig 12053 bp, 14 predicted proteins | sample 811171 | NCBI WGS metagenome assembly MDSW01 (sample SAMN05326641, study PRJNA326480) | marine metagenome | isolation source: seawater | place: Atlantic Ocean: North West | collected 2012
CTAATAAAATTTTTAATTTTTGATATATCTTTTACTTTATTTGTTTCTAAAGCACCAGAAACATCAACTATATCTGCATAATTAAAAATTTTTTTAAGTGTATCTACATTAATATTTCCTGCTATCATTTTGGTAACATTGCTTTGAATTGTTTTTATCCAATCAAAATTCCATTTGAGACTTAATTCAAAACCAGAACTATCCCACAAAATAATATCTGCAACTTTTTCAAGTTGTTTATAATTAAAAACATCCCTTTCATTTTTGACTTGAATTGCTAAAATTAATTTTTTATTATATTTTTTTTTAATATTATAATAAAATTCTTCTTTGTAGTTTCCATAAATTTGAAAATAATCTATATTTAATTTTGAAAATTTTTCTAAGTCTTCAATTTTTGGATTGACCAATACCCCAACGTATTTTGTATTTTTTTTTTCTATATTTGTTAATTCTTTTGCTTTATCTAATTGAATAAACCTGTGGCTTTTTGGATAATTTAAAATAAAACCACAATAATTGGCACCAAATTCAACACATCTTTTTACACTTTCGGTATTTGAAAGACCACATATTTTTACTTCCATTTAATTTAATTTAATGAATTAATTAACTTTTGTATATTTTTTTTAATATTGCCTTTTGTAATGCTTCTTCCTATTACTATCGAAGTAGCTCCATTTTCAAAAGCTTTTTTTGGAGTTGTGATGCGTTTTTGATCTTTTGCTTTATCCCCTAGCAATCTAATACCTGGGGTAATAATTTCTTTTTTAAATATTTTTTTGACATAAGGAACTTCGTGTGGGCTACAAACAATAGCATCTAATTTTGCTTTTGATGCCAATCTAGATTGTTGAATAACCAAACTTTTTACTGATCGAGTATGTCCGGTTTGTTTTAAATTTTTATTATTAAGGGATGTAAGAGTTGTCACTCCAACAATTTTAGTTTTACCAGAAATTTTTTTTACAGCTTTAAGCGCTTCAAGACCAGAGCTTATATGGATTGTTAAATAATTGATTTTTAAATCTTTAATAGCCTTTACGGTTGAAATACAAGTATTAGGGATATCATTTAATTTTAAATCGGCAAAAATAATTTTTTTTTTTAATTTTGAAATAAAAGATCTTCCATTTTTTGAATTAATAAATTCTAGTCCAAACTTATAGCCAATTTTTAATTCTCTTGTTCTTGTATTGATAATAATTTTTTTAACCTTATTTATACTATTGGTATCACAGGCTACGAAAATTTTTTTATTCATTATTATTAATTTTTTTAAAAAGTTTTTTACTAATTTTAAAATGAATTTTTTTTTTTTCTGGAGTTTCAATTTTTTCTCCAGTTTTTGGATTTCTTGAAATTCTAGCTTTTTGTTTATGAACAGACCAGGTACCAAAGTCTCTTATTTCAACACTATTTTCTTTTTTAAGCGCTAGTTTTATTTCATCGAAAAAAATATTTAGAGATTTTTCTAAATCTTTTTTTAAAAAATTATTATAATTGTCTGAGAGTTGTTTTAAGAGCTTTGATTTTACAATAGCCAATTTATTTTATTTTTTTTCTTTTTTTTTTTGTTTTTTTTCCAGTTTGTCAGATAATGATGAAAATGGAAGATTTTTTCCTGATAGAGGTGAGCTAAATTTTGATACAGCCTCTTTATTTTTTAATTCTTCTAATAATTTTATACTAAGTCCAACTTTTCTTTTATTAATATCTAGTTCCGCAATTGCAGCATCGATACGTTCTGAACCAACAAATCTTGAAGGTCTTGAATCTGCAGCATTTATAGCAATTTGTGCCTTTTTAATAAAAAATTCTAATTCACAACCCTCAGGTTTAACAATCAATCCTTTATTATCTGAACTGATCACTGTTACGGTTATAGCATCATTTACTTTTTTATCTTTAAACCAATCAAAAGGATCAGGTTTAGTTTGTCGAAGTCCCACCCTAACTTTTTGTTGGTCTTTTTTAATTTCTAAAACCTTAACAGTTAATTTATCTCCTTTTTTATAATTTTTAATTTCCGATTCAGGATCTTTTCCATATGTAAGGTCATTACAATGAAGAAAAGCATCAATCTCTAAATCTTGAATTTTTAAATATAGCGCATATTCGCTAATTGCATTAACTACACCTTCAACTTCTGTTCCAACTGGATATTTTTTTTCTAATGTTTCATATGGATTTTCTTTTGTTAGTCTATGAGAAATTGCAACTCTTCTTTTTTCCTTATCGATTTCTGTAATCACACAATCGATTTCGTCACCAACCTTAAACATTTTTCTTGCTGAAGGATTTTTTTTAGTCCAACTTAACTCACTAGAATGAAGCAAAGTGGACAATCCAGGTTCGAGCTCGCAGAAAGCTCCAAAATCCATTATTTTTACAACTTTTACTTTATAAGGTTTGTTTAATTCATAGTTTGAAATATGTTCGAAGGGATCTGGAGATAGTTGTTTAATACTACAACCCACCTGTAATTTTTCCTTGTCGACATTTATAACTAATAAATCATGTTTTTCTCCAATATTAAAAATTTCATCTGGATGATTAATTCTTGAGTAACTTATTTCTTGTAAATGAACTAAAACATCTAATTCAGAGTTAACATCAAAAAAACATCCAAAGCTAGAATAACCTTTTACAACTGCATTTTTTATAACATCTCCAACTTTATATTTTTCTACTATTTTTGCTTTATCTTCTTTTTTATTTGTAGAAATTATTTGTCTACGCGAAACACAAGCATTGCCTCTAATCTTATCTAATTTAATTAATGCAAATTTTTGTGGTTCATTCATTAAATGAGAAATATCTTTCAAAGGTTTGTCTGAAATTTGTGAGCCTGGACAAAACATTAAAGAACCAGTCTCTATGTGCTCAACAATAACACCTCCTTTGCATTTGGATGTGATCTTTCCCATTATTGGCTCATTTTTCTCGTAAGCTTTTTCAAGTTCAAACCAGCCTTTAATTTTTTGTGCTTTTGAAGCTGAAACTAAAACTTCACCGTTTCTATCTTCAATTCTCTCGAGTAAAACAGAAATTTTATCTCCAACTTTTATATTTTCATAAATTTTTATACTTTTTATTTCATTAATATCCAAAACTGGTTCAGATTTTAAACCTTCAATAAATAAAAATACAAACTTATCAGTAATTTTTGCAATTTTCCCTTCAACTATTTTTCCTTCTTCGATTTTATTTTTTGATAATTGACTATTGAGTAATTTTACAAATTCTTTCGACGCTGGTGTTTCTATTTCTTTATATATTTCCATTAATTTTTAATTTTTTATCAATAATTTTTTTAATTTTTAAAAAGCATGCTTTTTTAGATAAATTTGTAGTATTAATCAAGATTGAATCTTTTGTTTTTTTTAATGGCGATATTCTTCTATTATAATCACTTTTATCCCGTTTTTTGATAGTTTTTAGCACTTCTTTATAGGACATTTTTTGATTTAATTTTAAAAGTTCTAAATATCTTCTTTTAGCTCTTATTTTTACATTGGCAGTAATAAAAAATTTGAATTCCGCATCAGGAATAATCTTATATGTTATATCTCTACCATCCAAACATGATCCATTATATTTTTTTGGCGGGTTATAAGCACATTTGATTTGAAAGTTATGAACTAATTTTCTGATATTTTTATTTTTAGCTAAAACTGATGCTTCTAACCCAACATTGTTAGTAAGTAATTTTTTGCTTTTTAAATCTGTAATTTTTATTGTTTTAATTTTTTTTTTTTATAAATGAATAATTGAATTTATTTGGATAATTTAATTTATAATATCCTAAGAGCCTATAAATTTTTCCTGTATCTAAATAAAACAATTTATAATGTTTGGAAATTAGTTTTGCTTGAGTACCCGCACCAGCAGCAGCTGGGCTATCTATTGCAACTTTAATTTTTTTATTAAAAATCATTAATTTATTTTAAATCCTAAATCTTTTTGAATAATTTTAAAAAACGAAGGAAAAGAGGTTTTGATTGATTCAGGATTATGTATTTTCCAATCACCACCAAGTGTCAATGCTGCTATCGTACACATAGCCATTACTCTATGATCTTTAGAATAATTTTTTAATTCATATTTTTTTTTTAATTTCAGATTTGGATTTCCCCAAATTTTAATACCACAATTTTTAGTAATTTTATTTTTTACACCAATCATTTTTAAAATTTTGGATGCCCAATCTAATCTTTTTGATTCTTTCTTATTTAGCTCTTTCAAATTATTAAAGGTAGAAATTCCTTTTGCTTTTGCTGCAGCTAAAAATATTACAAGAAACTCATCAATAGCACTGCTATTTAAACTTGCTGGGCAATTAATTGATTTTAATGATTCAGAACTTTTTACATGAATGTCAGCAATATCTTCTCCATTATATTTTTTTTTATTTTTAAAAGTTATTTTTGATCCCATCATATTTAGTATTTTTATAATACCAGTTCTTGATTTGTTAACTCCTACTTTTTTTAAAATAATCTTACTATTTTTTGATAAAAGAGTTAAAACAATAAAAAATGCACTGGAACTTATATCTGCAGGGATTATGTAATTAAAAGATTTAAAGCTATGTCTTCCTTTAACTTTTATAATTTCAAAATTTTTTATTTTTTTTATTTTTATAGGAATTTTTAAAAATTTGAATAATAGTTCTGTATGATTTCTTGATGGTTTGCATTTTATTTCTGTTTCGCCAGGTGCCAGAAGTGCAGCCAACATAACAGAACTTTTACATTGACTTGAACCTTTAAGTTCAACATAATTTATTGGCCTTAAATAATCAGAACCTTTTAAATATACTGGCAAAGTATTTTTATTTTTTGGGTAAAAAGTAGCTCCAAATCTTGAAAGTGGGTCAATAATTCTTTTCATATCCCTTTTTGATAAAGATTTATCCCCAATTAATTTAATTTTTTTTGAAGATTTAATTAAAAGAGAAGCTAATAATCTTGCACATGTTCCAGAATTATTAGCGTTTAAAGTTAAATTATTTCTGTAGACAAAACTATTTAGTCCATTTCCATTTATTTCACAAAAATTATTTTTTTCATTCCAATTTATATCCACGCCAAGTTTTTTTAGACAATTAATAGTGCTAATTACATCTTCTGATTTTAATAAATTATAACCTCTTGATTTGCCTAAGGCTTGTGAGGCAAGAAGTGCAAAACGAATACTTAAACTTTTATCGCCATCTACATCTATTCTTCTATTAAAATTTTTAATAGTCTTATTAATTATTATAGGTTTTGGCATTTTAATTTTATACTAATTAAATTTAAAGGAATCACCAAAGTATTGACTTCTTGCAGTAACATTATTCATAAGTTGTGAAGGAGTTCCTTGTGCTATTACCTTCCCATTTGATAAAATTATAGAAGAGTCTGCAACTGCTAAAATATCTCTAGCTGCATGGTCACATATTATAATCGAAATTTTAGGGTTTTCGGTTTGAAGATTTACAATAATTTCTTGCAGCATTTTTATTGTAAGTAAGTCTAATGCAGAATATGGCTCATCAAGCAAAAGTATTTGTGGATCGCCTAACAAAGCTAAAGCGATAACACATTTCTTACGTTGTCCACCTGATAATAATTTTGCCTTAACATCTCTTACTGAATCTAGTTCAAATTTAGAAATTAAATTATTTATTTTTTCTTTTCTAGTTCTTTCATCTTTAATTAAAACTTCAGCTACACATTTTAGGTTTTCATCAAGTGTAAGATCTGAAAAAAAACCTCCATATTGAGGACAAAATCCTATTTTAAATTTTCTAGTTCTTTCATAAATTGGGTAATCAGTTGCGTTTATCCCATTAAATAGTATCGAGCCATATGCCGGTTTTATAAGGCCAGTAATTAAGTTAAAAATTGTGGACTTGCCAACTCCATTTGGACCTAACAAACCTAAAATTTGCCCTTGGTTTACTTGAAAGTTTATATCATCTAATATTTGCCTTTTACCAAAAGACAACGAGATTTTTTTAAGTGCAACAATTGGTTTTTGATTTTTAAATGATTTTATTCTAAATTTTTTTATTACTGCCATGGCTATTCTGAATTTATTATTTTAATTTTTTCTCCTTCATTGTTCATAAACATTTTAGTATTTTTTGTTATTAAATCAATTTCTAACCTATCAGCTCTTAAATTTGTTCCTGGTTTATTGTAAATAATATTATTATACATCGAAGCTGTATTATTAATAAACGAAATATCTAAATTTTCACTTGTTGCCTTATGAATTAAATGTGTCAATTCTACATTTTCAAAAAAATTTGTCTCATGGCTTACTTTATTATAATTTGCATATTTTGAAACTATTTTAATTTGTGATGTATTTTCTAAATAAATAAAAGCTTTTACATCTGTCATAAATATTTTATCAGAGTCTTTGATATCTACTTTTCCAGTTTCAGAGAATAATTCATAGTAATTTCCAGAGGGGTCTACGAAGGTATATTTAAGTCCTTTTATTAAAGTTCCTGTTTCACTATCAATTTCTTCCGAACTTATAATTTTGTTTATTTCTTTGTTTGTTTCTTTAATTTCTTTCTCATCAGAAGTAAAATATTTGAAGAAAACAAATATAGATATTCCAAACAATATTGCAGTTAGTAACAATTGAATTATTACCTTTTTGTACATTATTGAATATTTTCTAAAACCTTATGAATGTGAAGCACTCCTATTATTCTATTTTTTTTAATACTGCGTACGAGCAAGGATGTTATACGTTTTTTATTAAGTAATTTTAACGCATTTATAGCTAACATATCTTTATCAACACTTAATGGTTTTTTTGTCATTATATCTTTAACTTTTAAATCGTGTAAATTTTTATTTTTTTGACTCGCTCTTTTTACATCTCCATCTACAATTAATCCTGTCATTCCTTTTTTATTTCTAGCAACCAAAAGACCTAGTTTTTTCTCTGAAAGAACTTTTAAAGCCTTTTTCATAATACAATTTTCAGAAATAAATGGAGTTGGAACCATTAAATCTTCTGCTGTTAAAAGTTTTTTTGAAATAGATCCTGCAGGATGAGTTCTTTTAAGTTTTTTTACTCCTTTATTTTTATATATCATCACCGCCAGAACTATTGAAGATCCAATCGATGTTTGAGTAATTAAACTAGTAGATGGTACTATTCCTCCTTCTCCACCTTCTTTAAAATCAGGAATTAAAATTTTAATAGTTGCGGCTTTATACAAAGCAGATTTTTTTTTTGAAGTTATTCCGATTATTGTAACACCTAATCTTTTGCAATAGTTCGTTACAGGTAAAATTTCTTTTGTTGATCCTGATTTTGAATAAATTACTACACAATCTTTTGAAGAGATCGAGCCAAGATCTCCATGCACACAATCTTCAGCAGTTAAAGAATAAGACTCAGCTGCACAGCTACTCAACGAGCTACTAATAAGACTTGCAATTTTTTGACTTTTGCCTACGCCAATAAATATAGTTTTCGATTTACAATCTCCAATTGCTTTTACTGCTTGATTGAAAGAGTTTCCTACAGATTGTTTTAATTTTTTTAATGCAGATATTTGTAGGTCAATAGTATTATGTGCTGATTTTTTAAATTTATCTTTTTTCATTCATGACTCCAGATGTCTGTATTTTCATATCCTGCTAAATCTAAATCTACTCTAATTTTTAAATATTTGAGAGCATTTTTGTAAAGATCCATTCTTTTTTCTCTTATTAATATTTTATTTAATTCATCATGTATTTTATGTATGTATATTACATCATTGCTTGAATATTTTAATTGTTCTGGATCTAGGTCCTTTTTACCAAAATCTGATGATTGTTTAGCTTTTGATATCGAAACACCGCAAAACTCTTGTACTAATGTTTTGTAAGAATGTTGATTTGAATAACCTCTTGCAAGCTTACTTTGAAGTTTAGTACATTCAACGTTTGCAACATCTATCTTAAGTGCCCACTTTATCATCTGTAAATCTTTACGTGCATAATGAAAAATTTTTTTTGTATTAGAATTAGTTAATAATTTAGTTAAATTTGGAGCTTTGTAACTATCTCTATTAACAAACTGCACTATGTGTACTTCTTTAGATCCCTCAGAACATAGTTGGATAAGACATAATTTATCTTTTGGTGGATTTAGACCTGAAAATTCCGCATCCACAGAAATTATTTTACCAAGGCTTAAATTAGCTGGCAGATCATCTTGGTATAGTTTATATGTACTCATTTTATATTTATATATATATGAAACCTCAAAATTGTCTAATTTTTGGCGCAAGCGGTTTTATTGGGCGTCATTTAATAAGAAAGCTTACAAAAAATAATTTTAAAGTAACAGCAGTAACTAGAAATACTCACAAAAGTCTCCATTTGAAACCACTTGGAAATCCTGGGTATATTGAAATAATTGAAAGTAGCATATTTGATTATGACAAAATAAGAAATTTATTTCAGAAAGCAGATATTTGTATAAATCTAGTTGGAATTTTGAATCAAAAAAAATTTCCAAATAACTTTGAAAATATTCATAAAAAATTTCCTCAATTTTTATCACAACTTTGCAAAGCTAATAAAGTTAAGCTTGTCCACTTGTCTGCATTAGGAATTGAAGAGGCTGAGGGTAGTCTTTATGCTAAAAGCAAACTAGAAGGTGAAATTCTTATTAGAGAAACTTTTAATGAAGCAACTATTTTGAGACCAAGTTTGGTTTATGGTCAGTCTGATTCTTCAATTAATTTATTTTATAGATTAATTAATTTAATACCATTTTTTTTTCCAATTTATTATAAAGGTAAAACTAAGTTTTATCCTATATGTATAAAAGATTTAGTTGAAATCATTTATCAAGTTATAATTCAAGATATTAATTCAAAAACAGTTGAAGTAATAGGGCCAGAAGAAATGAACTTTAGGCAAATATTAGAAAAATTACTAAAGTTAATTAATAAAAAAAGATTTTTAATTTCCATACCACTTCCTTTTGCTAAATTTATTGCTATGATTCTACAAATTATGCCCAATCCTTTACTTACAAAGGATGCTTTAATTTTATTAAAGACAGGCTCAATTCCTTCTGGAAAATATCAAACTAATAATGATATAAATCTACCAGCTGTGTCAAATTTTGAGAAAGAGGTTTCAAAATTTTCATATCTTTATGCAGCTGGAGGTGAATATTCAAAAAAAAATAATTTAAATAATATTAATTAAATAATCTATATTTAAATTTTACTGATAGAAAATTAATAAAAAAAACCTAAATTATTATTATAAAAAATGTATTTACGCTGATTTAATTTTTTTCTCTATAAATTGAGGAACATCATCATCTTTATCAACAACATCTTCTTTTTTGCTTTTTGGTTGAAATATTATCATAAGGTGTAGAGGACAATAACTAAATTTTTGCTTTGAACTGCTTACGGTTTTTCTTCCGCAAAATGTTGCATTGGGCTGATTAGGATGAACATCGTGATCCATATATTTACAAGTATCTTCAGTTAACTCTTCTAAAGTTAAATTTTTAGCTGGTTCAAAATCTTTTTCTATTAAAAGAGATCTAAATTTATTTTTTCTTCCCCTTTTATTATGAATTTGAAATGTCTCATTATTTTTTTTTGTTGTTAACTTATTTCTCTTGCCAACGTCATTTATTTTGGCTGAAAGATTTAATCTATGAGCTTTTCCAATTACCGCATTTCTACTAACGCCCCCTATTATTTCTGCAATTTGGCTCGCTGTATTACCTTTTCCCCAAAGATCTTTTAATTTTTTTACTCTTTCCTCTGTCCAGCTCATATTTACTATATATAGTATATTTAATTAAATATTTACAACATAGAGTACACATAATAATCCTTTAAAAACAAGGTTTAATATCGTTTTTTCCACAAAATTTATAAAAAAACGATATGTATGTTTGTGTATGTCTGAAATGCAAAAAAAATATGAAATTGGAGTAAGGAAATTTGGTTTAATTAACTGGATTGGTATTTACAATTTGTACGTTAAGGAAGTAAACAGGTTTTTTATAGTTTGGGTTCAAACACTTCTTTCGCCTTTAATATCTAGTTTATTATTTCTATCAGTATTATCGCTTGCAATTGGAAATGATAGAGGGGATGTATTGGGTTTTCCATTCATAAGTTTTTTAGCCCCTGGACTTATAGCAATGTCAATTATTCAACAAAGTTTTGCCCATTCCTCTTCCTCTATAATGATCGGCAAAATACAGGGGAATATTATTGACACTTTATTAGCACCACTTTCTGCTGCAGAGGTTACTTTGGCAATTATATTTGCTGCAGTTACTAGAAGTATAATTATAGCAATAATTTCGATCATCGTATTTTCATTCATAATAAAATTATATGTATATAGTTATTTCTACATATTTATTTTTACTTTTTTGGGATCATTTGTTTTGGGATCTTTGGGATTTATAACTGGTATTTGGGCAGAAAAATTTGATCATATGGCATCAGTAACAAATTTTATTATAACGCCTTTATCCTTTTTAAGTGGTGTATTTTATACAATAGATAAACTTCCACAATTTTTTCAGTCTATAAGTAAAATTAATCCATTTTTTTATATGATTGATGGATTTAGATTTGGTTTTTTAGGTGTATCAGATGGATCTATTACAACTGGATTAATTTTTTTAACAATCTTATCAGCAATAATGTGGTTCTTATCATATTATTTGTATAAAATAGGTTATAAAATTAAATCTTAAAAAATGAGTTCACTTGCTAAAAACTATAACAGAAGAAAAATTGCCTTTAAAAGAGGAAAGGGTAGTTTTTTGTATTCAACCAATGGAAAAAAATATCTAGATTTTGTACAGGGTATAGCGGTAAATTCTTTAGGTCATGCAAACCCTTACTTAATTAGCGTGATAAATCGGCAAGCAAAAAAGATTTGGCATGTTTCGAATGCATTTGTAATTCCTGAGGGAGAAAAATTGGCAAAAAGATTAACTAAAAAAACATTTGCAGATTATGTTATGTTTCAAAATAGTGGAACAGAAGCAACTGAAGCAGCAATAAAAGTAGCTAGAAGATATTTTCATTCAATAGGTAAACCAAAAAAAAACAGGATACTTTGTATAAAAAATTCTTTTCATGGAAGAACGCTCGCAGCCATATTTGCAAGTGGATCAAAAAAAATGACAGATGGATTTGGACCAAAAGTAGATGGTTTTGATCATTTTAAGTATGGGGACCACAAATCTTTAAAAAATGCAATTACTAGTAAAACTGCTGCAATAATGGTTGAAACTATTATGGGAGAAAGTGGTATTAAAGTTATGCCAGATTGGTGCTTGAGAGCATTGAGAAAAATTTGCAACCAAAAGAAAATTTTATTAATTTTAGATGAGGTTCAGTGTGGAACTGGAAGGACTGGAAAGTTTTTTGCATTTGAGCATGCAAAGGTGAAACCTGACATTGTGACTATAGCTAAAGGGATTGGCGGAGGTTTTCCACTAGGTGCAGTTTTAATGACAAAAAAGGCGGCATCTGGCATTAATTTTCCAGGCACTCACGGCTCCACTTTTGGAGGGAATCCACTTGCTATGAGTGTTGGAAATGCTGTTCTAGATCAAATATTTAAAAAGGGATTTTTAAAAAATGTTAAAAAAATATCCAATTATTTTCATAAAGAGCTAAATAAAATCAAAAATGACTATCCTAAATTAATTAAAGAAGTAAGGGGCAAGGGTCTATTAATTGGTCTGCAACTTTTTAATGAACAGAGTAAATTTATTAAAAAATTAATGGAAAAAAATCTTTTAACTATAAGAGCTAGCGAAAATGTAATAAGAATACTTCCTCCACTTACAGTTAAAAAAAAAGAAATCGATTTAGCGATAAAAATTATCAAAAAAGTTTGTAAGGAATACAAAAATTAATGAAGCATTTTATAAATCTTAAGGATATTCCAGCCTCAGACTTAAGAAAAATTATTTTAGACGCAAAAAAAAGAAAAAAAAAAAAGAAAAAAACTAAGCACTCTTGATGTTGATAAAGA
>MDSW01140245.1_pt1 | contig 12052 bp, 8 predicted proteins | sample 811171 | NCBI WGS metagenome assembly MDSW01 (sample SAMN05326641, study PRJNA326480) | marine metagenome | isolation source: seawater | place: Atlantic Ocean: North West | collected 2012
ATGCAGCTGCTGTAACAAGGCGGCCTGTTTTCTGAAGGCCGTTTGCGACAGCGATTGTGTTGTCACCTGTTCGCTCCCATTCTTCATGGATTCGAGAGAGCATGAGTACCTCATAATCCATCGAAAGGCCAAACACAATACAAAACAACATCACAGGAGTTGTAGGATCTATTGGTTGTGGGGTGAAATTCATAATCTCGTCAAGTCCAAGGTTTCCTTCTTGGAAGACAAATACAAGCATTCCAAATGTTGCTGTAATACTGAGGATATTCATTAGAATCGCTTTGAAAGGAATTATCACAGAACGAACTTGGATGAATAAAAGAATACAGGTTGAGATGAAAATGAATACAATAGCAATCGGAAGATTATCTACTACAGCATCGAGTACATCAAGATTGTAAGCAGCAAGACCGCCGATGAGTATGGCATCTTTTGATACACTCATTATCTCGATGTTGTTGTTACTTCGATCTTCTCGAAGTTCTTGCACAAAGTCGCTTGCTTCAGCAGTATTCCATTCAACTCCTAATGTAATTAGAAGATAAGTATGGTGAGTTTTCTGACTGATGAAATTCTCTCGAAGAGATTCCCTAAGTCCGATTTGTTCGGAAGATAGGTATTCATCTGGAGTCGACCAGAATTGAACAACAGAGCTGGCATTCATACTAGGATCAAAATATCCTGGTGCAAGAACTGAAATTACTGACTCTGATGCCATTAAAGTTGAAGCATAATCATGAACACTGCGAAGATTTTGTTCACTCAAAACATCTTGGTCTTCATCGAGTTCAATAAGGAAAAATAGTGTATTATCAGAACTCTCTACCCAGATTGATGACATTTCTTCGAGGCCTTCTCTAGCTATATCATCAGGAGGTAGAGAACGGATACTAGATACCCCATATTCTGCTTGTAAAAATGGTGTGCCCACACCCACTAAGAGAATGAGAATTGGTACGAGAATCACAAGAGGGCGATTCATGACTAGGGTTGCAATCCATGACCAAAATCCATCATCAGAAACTGTATCTTTCATACCGAAGGGGATGCGTAAAGAATTGATTCGTGGACCTAGTAAAGCAAAGAGAGATGGGAGCATTACGATAGACGTAAGCATAGCCATGCTAACTCCGAGTGTTCCACCTATCCCAATTGAGGGGGTGCTGGTGTTCTTGAAAAATAGAAGGCCTAGAAGGCCCACGGCTACTGTCAATCCTGAAAAAAATACTGCTCGGCCTGCAGTCGCTGTAGTGATGGCTATGGCGGTTCTAGTATCATGGCCTGAAGCCAATTCTTCCCGATAGCGATAAATCATGAATAATGAATAATCAATAGACACACCCAAACCAAGAAGTGTGATGATATTTGATGCGAAATTATTCACTGGAACTCCTTCGATAGTAGAAAGCCATACAGTAATTCCAATTGCACTGATGACGGTAAGAAGGCCTACTCCAAGAGGTAATATCCCTGCAATAAATGAGCCAAATACTACGAACAAAACGATGGCTACAAGCGGTGCTGCACCTAATTCCGATCGAATCAAATCGTCCTTGAGTCGTATATCAAATGTTGAATCAATTGCAAGAGGGCCTGTGATCCAAAGTTGAAAATCACCTTCTGTTGTGGGGGTGTGATCTAGCATTATTTTCCAATTTTCAATCAGGAGGGCTTTTGCTTCTGATCTAGGTAATGTAACTTCGACAAGTGTTCGTGACCATCGCCCATCCTCACTCACATATTGACTAAGATTGGCAGAATCTACAGACCAAGGATATGTAACAGATACTGCGGGATCATTAACTAACGTTTGAAGCATTGTTGCCACAGTTGTTTGAATTGTCGGATCATCGTAAGCAAGATCACTGTTTACAAGGATGTAAAACATCTCAGTATTCTCAGCATCAACATCACCAAATGATTCCCCCATAATCTCGAAAACTGCACTTGATTCGAGATCCCCTTCGCCAAAAGATTCGGCCCAATCTGGAGTTAAGAAAACCCCGAGAGAGCCAAGAGATAGACAAACAACGAGTCCTAGAGTTAGAACTGTTTTAGCATGGTCGTGGGCAAGAATTCCAAGTTTGTATAGGGGGCGTTCTTGGAATACTTCAGGGTTTGACCCGCTTTCCATAACTTTGGGCGGGATTGAAGCCTATTTCAAAACGTGGTAAGCATCACAAGAAATCGAAAAATGTGTCAGGACGTTTCAACTTCAACCATTTGGGGGACTGTTAGAACAGGAGTATTCGTTCGATCAATAACAGGGATTTCAAGAGTTGAAGATGATGGAAGGACATGTACTGGGCAAGAGGGGCCACAGGCTGGTGCAAGATAGTCTTCGCCTTGATCGGACATAACAAATCGCAATCCATGACCCGCTGGAAGATGTGCATCGATTGCTTGGAATTCCATCATCATGGTTATCGTTTGACCTGGTGTAACAGTCTGTGGTTCATATCCACCCGCGTGATACCTGACATCCATTGTTGCGTGGCCCAATCTAAGGCCTGTTTCAGCGTCTTGCATCTCAATGAATACTTGACCGCCATCAAAGGTCGGAACCGCTAGTAAATGGATAGATACAAGTCCCGCGATATGTAAATTCGAGTCGCTGAATGATGGGCATTCAACTATCACCACCTGTCCTCCACCAACAACTGGCGCCCCCCCTACCAAGAATGCGCCATCATTGGTACATTCACTCATATCGAGAGAATAGCGTTCAGCATCCAATGGCGGCCATGTTTCTTCTATTCGCCATTGGCCATCATTACGTTGTATTTGGGCGTGTAAATCTGGCTTGGGTCCACGCTCCATTAGATAATATTCGAACCATTCAAAGAGATCTTGACCCCAATCCCAACGAGTCATGTTGTCAAAGGCTTCCCCACCATATCCTGAATCAATATCATCATGCTTCTGCCATTGATCAGGATAATCATGACCCCATTGGCCTAGAATTCCTCTTACCTCAAAGCCTGCATCGACGTAATCTTGGTACCAATTAGTTCCCAATGGGCCGCCAAAAACCTGGTGTGGATCAACATTCCAATCTTGCATTCCTTGAACCCAGTATATACTGCCATCCCAATTATGGAATGCTTTGTCAATATGACTCCTTTCATTGTAATAATTCTCCATGTATGGATCCATTTCACCACCTATGTATGTTGCAGGCCCAGCAAAGAGTCCCTCTACAATATCTGGACAAACATTGTCTAAATCATCTTCATTATAGTCAACAGTACTTGAGAAATAATTCATGTGCATGACTTGAGAGCGAGCTTCAGCACTGCCATTTTTGTAAAGTAAGGGATGGAGTGCGGTTGTGCCTGAAATCGGGACGATGGTTTTCAGATAGGGGCTTCCAATTGCAGCTGCTTCCCATTGTGTGGCACCTTCGTATGATTTACCATAGAGGCCTACATTTCCATTACTCCAATATTGTGTACCTAACCACTCCACAGCGGCATTAATCCCGAGGCCTTCACCGGCTCCACGATAATCGAAACAGCCACTACTCTCTTCCGTACCAAATACTGCAACTTGAGCAAAGGCATAACCATGTGGAATGAAATTCTCAAAAATAAATTCCCCTCGGCCTGCTCCCACTACATTTGTAGGAGTTGATTCTGAGCCTTGTAATCCATATGAAAAATAAGGGGAAACGACAGCAATCACTGGAACTTGTGCGCCCTCCTCAGTATTATTGGGCAACCAATAGGAAAGGTGAACTTCTGCTTCATTCGGCCCAGTTTCCCATACAGATGATGTATCGACTGAAATGAGGGCTTCTTGAACTTCTAAAGCAGAATAAGGTCCCGGTTCAAGAACAAGGCTGTATGATCCTGAAGTATTCCATTCTAATGTATGACGATCCCATATTGAAGGATAGGAAATTGTTGGGTCTTCTGGGGAAGGTGGTTCTTGACCAAGACAACCAGAAAATGCTGCGAGAATGAATAGAAGAGACATACCTACAGATATGCACTTCATGTTCTCCGCACCCATGGGATTGACATAAACGCTGAGATGATAGGGGCCAAGGGCTCGTAGGGATTGAATAAACTCGGTCTTCCTGCACATATTGATGCATGTCCTCCAGTTCGCATCCTGGTACCCTGAAAATTCTGAGGATGTTTCAGGTTCATTTTTCAGGGAGTTCGCCAATGGTCTCCAGAAATCGGGAATGAAAATTGGTGTATTGCATGCAAAGTTTGTCGATGGTCTATTCAATAAACAAGGAGGGGGTTCTCTACCTGTAGCCTTCAATGATGAAAATGGAGTTATTGTCGGAAGATCTACAACTCGGATCCGTATCCCAGGGCCTGCTCGGCGGATCCCTACTTTGGAACAAAAGGATGTCCGAATGCGTTTACAGGCAGGGCGTATGCTCTATGATGAATACGTAGCTAAACATGGTAGACCAGATATTCTCCATGCACAAGCATGCTTCTGGGGGGGCGTTATTGCTTCAAAAATCGCTAAAGAAATGGGGCATCCAATAGTAATAAGCGCCCATTCTTCCGTCTTCGGACGCGGTCTTGTAGGCCGAAGGGAACGGTTGCTTGCCCATAATGTATGGAAAAATTCAACACAGAATATCTCAGTTAGTCGAATGAATGCAAAAATTATCTCTGATATGTTTGATCTACCTGAAAATTCATTCCAAATTATTCCTAATGGTGTCGACTCTGAAGAATTTGCAGTCACACCAATGCCGACTTTGCCCTTCAAATGGATTTGTATAGGGAATTTAGTGAAAAATAAGCGGGTGGATATACTAATTGATGCAATGAAAGAAATGCCGCCAGATCATGTTCTCACTATCGTTGGTGATGGACCTATGAAATCTCAACTCATTCGACAATCTATGGATTTAGGTAACAGGATTAGTTTTCTTGGTACTGTCGAACGGGAACGTGTTTCTCAATTAATTTCAGAATCTCATGCTCTAGTCCATCCAAGTGAATTTGAGACCTTTGGAGTTGTACTTGTAGAGGCTATGATGTGTGGTAGGCCTGTTGTTGCTATGCGGTGCGGTGGACCAGAAGATATCGTTGATTCAACAACAGGTGGGCTCGTTCAAAATGGAAATGTCAAAGAATTTATTGAGGTGATGAAAGGGATTTCTAACTCTACTTGGAATCCTCAAAATATTGCAGAATATGCTCAGAATTTATTTGACAAGAAAACCATACACAGGCGCTTTGAGAAAATTTACTCTGATGTTATTACCAAGTATAATGAAAGGAACGATTGATACATTCAACACCCTAACTCTCTGATAAGACGCGTAGTACGTTAAGGTGAGATTCTATGGATTTTGAATACTCTGGGAAGCGTTTTCGATTGATTGGGGCTTCGGAGGAAGACCATATTGTATCTGTAATCAGGGATTCTGGATCTTTCTACGAGCTTGACTTATTGGAATACATGCGATGGGTACTCAAAAAACGTGAAGGGGGTAATCCTGCCAAATTGGTCCTTGATGTTGGTGCAAATATTGGAAATCATGCAGTATTCATTGGTACATTCATCGCTGAACATGTTCTCGCGATTGAGCCGAATCCAGAGAGTGTTACACAATTACGTGAAAATCTCAAGAATAATCTTGAAAACTACACAATTCACGACTGTGCTCTTGGTGAATCAAGTGGGCATGGTCGCGTACACATGCCAGAGAATGCCACAAACAACCTAGGAATGGCAAAGATAGTGACTGAAGATGGGGGGCCAATTAGAGTTAGGACGCTTGATGAACTCATTATTGACCGTAATGAAAACCAAGAGATGGTTATGCCTGTGTCGGGTATGAAAATTGATGTCGAAGGAATGGAGCTTTTCGTCCTCAAAGGCGCCTGTGACACATTACAACATGATTATCCTGAATTGTTTATCGAAGCAGCCACACCTAGTCAACTCGCTGAAATCAAGGAGTTTCTCGGTGTCTTTGGCTACCGTAAAGTGGCTACATGGGCAGCAACTCCGACACACCATTTTACAACCCGAAAAAGCAACATCACTCGTCTGAGTATTTTCATTTACAAATTGAAAAGACGGGTAAAATATCGATTGCAACGATTAACGGGTCGAGCCTGAAAATCTCTGTGTCCAAATATGCACAACCATCATGATACATGGGCTAAGGGCACTACATGGTCGGAGTCGCCATCATTGGGACAGGGTACTGGGGCCGTAATCATGTGCGAACGTTTTGTGCACTAAGAGATGAAGGGCTCATTGATGATGTAATTGTATGTGATTTGGATGAGATGCGTGCATCTGCAATCGGTTCAGAATTTAATTGCCAATACACTACTGATGCTGGATCTTTGTCTAGTTTAGGAGTTAGTATGGTGACGATTGCTACGCCAACTCCAAGCCATGCAAAACTTGCCATTTCGATGATGCGTTCTGGATTGGATGTTTTAGTCGAAAAACCACTTGCAATGAATATCAAAGAGGCTGAAAAAATCAAGGAGGTTGTTGAAGAAACTGGGCGTTTGCTCCTTGTTGGTCATGTGTTCCGACACCATGCAGGTGTGAGAAAAGCAGCTGAAATGATTCGAGATGGTAAGTTGGGACCGATTCAACACATAGTAAGTGAACGGTTAGCCGTTAGAGAACCACGGGATGATATTGGTGTCATCGCAGCGTTGGGTATTCATGATCTAGACATATGCACGGATATCCTTGGCGGAATTCGTCCAGTCAGAATGCGAGGAATGGCTAGTGAATCTGAAATTAGGGGGATTGAAGATCATGCAGAATTATTGTTGGAATTTCCTGCTGAAGAAAACGAAGAAAAAGGGGCAATGGCATCAATTCACCTTTCATGGAGAAGTAGAATTAGAGGAAAAGTTCGATCCTTGGAAGTTGTCGGGCGAGATGGTAGTTTGTATGTCGACTACATGGATCATTCTGGAATCTGGTTCTATTCCCACCCAAGTAACGCTCATGGAGTAGAGTTTGGTGGATTTGGTGCTGCGCCGCGTGAACGGATTGAGATTGCAATTTCAGAGCCGGCATTAACCGCAGAGCTTCGTGATTTTATCCTCCGATCAAAGGGAGAGAGGAATAGTATTACGTTGAATGGTGTTGATGTTGGTATCGAAGGTATGTGGTTGGTTGAAGAAGCGCTTCGCGTTACTGGGTTTTTACACAATTAATTATCTTGAGGATTGATTACTATGGAAAAAAATGAGATTCATTCTTCTGCACATATCGATCCAAAAGTACAACTCGGTACTGGTAATGTAATCGGTGCGAATGTTTCCATCATTGGAGATGTGTCGTTAGGTGATGGAAACCATATCGGGCCAGGGACTGTAATCCAAAATAGAGTTGTAATTGGGAATGAAAATCGAATATATGGTCCAATTTCAATTGGTTCACTTGGAGAAATGGGTACAAAAGGAGATTCAATGCCAGATGATGGACAAGTAGTGATTGGAGATCGGAATACAATTCGAGAATTTACCACAATCAATTTTCCAGTACGGGAGTCGAAAACTGTGATTGGTAATGATTGTTATCTTATGGCGAGAACTCATGTGCCTCATGATGCAGTCTTGGGTGACCGAGTCGTAATGGCAACCAATTCACTCATTGGGGGTGGATGTAAAGTTGGAGATGCTGCTTACATTGGATTAGGAAGTTTAGTCCATCAATGGGTGAACATTGGATCAGGTGCAATGATTGGGATGAATGCAACTGTAACTGCTCATGTTCCACCAGCTGTGATTGTAATGGGGTCGCCTGCACGAATTACGGGTGTAAACAAAATTGGACTCCAAAGAAGAGGGTTTGCAGATGAAGACATTGATGGGTTTTGGCACGACATACAACAGGAAGTGCCCACTCATCCAGAAGAGGGGCGCTATAGTGGCCTTTTGAAAAATTATGCCGAATTCATTTACAATTGTGAAGATGGGAAAATCTGTAAATTTAGTTAGTAAAAGAGCATACTGCTTCGATAATTCGATCCACTTCTTCATCCTCAAGAAGAGGAAATACTGGAATTGATACAATGTGATTGCATAGTTCCTCTGTAAATGGAAGAGTGCCCAGTTTTCCTTGAGGATGCTTGGAGTATATTGGTTGAAGGTGGCAAGGTATTGGATAATGGATTCCTGTTGAGATTCCTTTAGAGTCCATATGTGTGATAAATGATTCACGATCAGTAACACGTAATACGAATTGATGCCATGCATGCACTGCACCTGAACGAACTGTAGGGAGCCCGATTTCGAGGTCTTGGAAGGATGAAAGGTAGCGATTTGCAATTTGATTTCTACGATTTACCCATCCATTGAGGTGTTTTAGTTGAATGCGTCCAATACCACACTGTATCTCTGAGAGGCGGAAATTAGTTCCCAATATCTCATTACGATACTTATCTGAGCGACCATGATCGATGAACATGCGAATTGATTCTGTCAAATCAGAACGGGTTGTAAGTATCGCTCCCCCATCCCCCCCAACTGCCATATTCTTACTGGGGAAGAAGGAAAAAGTAGCTATATCCCCAAAAGACCCGATACGTTTGCCATTCAATGAGCCTCCGTGACCTTGGGCACTATCTTCGATTACTGGGATATTTCGGGAACGTCCAATTTCAAAAACTCGTGGATCTACTGGTTGTCCGTAAAGATGTACAGCAATTATAGCGCGTGTTCGATCTGTAATAGCATTTTCAATTGCATCGGGATCTATTGTATAGTGGTCTTTCTCAATTTCAACAAAAACAGGAGTTGCTTTTACGAGATTTATGCACGTTGCACTCGCAATATAGGTATGGCTTGGAACTATTACTTCATCTCCGGGTCCAATATCAAGGACTTGGAGTGCAGCGATTAATGCCACTGAGCCATTACTACACGGAACTCCTGATACTGCACCACAATATTCTGCCCATTCTGTTCCAAATGACTTGGATTCTGGTCCCTTAATCCATGCCCCTGAATCAAGAATGCGGGAGGTTGTGGCTCTCATCTCATCATCAATGTGCATTCTGCCCATTGGTATTCGATCAGTGGACGCCATGAGTTAGCCTACATCCTTGTGTATTTGACCGGTTCTATCCTATCATGTGGTGAGATCTTCAAGGAGAGTTCTGAATATTGATACTGCCCGTCGATGGTCTGTTACGCCGGCATGTTCGGATGCTAGTTTTCCTAATTCTTCTCGGCGGTCCCAACAATCCCGAAGTGCATTTGAAAATTCAATGATATCATGATGATCATGGACTATCACGCCGCCTGGGCCCAGAGCCTCTGGTTGAGAGCCTATTCCACAAGTAACTGTTGGAACGCCAAAAACCCCCGCTTCGTTGATGACCCGCCCCCAAGTTCCCGCTGTTTCACCTATGATTACATGTACATCTGTTGAGGCAAAAGCATGCTCAATGGATACGTGACCATGATTGGTTGCGTTTGGTTGGAGGCCTAACCGCTCTACATAATGCCCTGATCCATATATGTCAAAATGGGCTTCAGGCCAATGTTTGTGGAGATATGGTAGCAATCGTTCATATGCTTCTAGACCTTTTTCGGGTGTTACTCCTACTATTGCAAAACGAGGTGATTGCCTATCTGAACGATTAGCGAGACCTTCTTGACGCCAGTTCTTTACATGATTGAAATCAATGAAACGTTTTCCATAATCTATAGCTAAAGGGATGTTGGCATTTCTCTGCATAGTAAATATTTCAGCTACTTGACGCCCCAATCCTTCCCCCGCTGTACATACACAAATTGCTCCTTCTATTGCTGGACGAAATATATCTGGAAAACGAAATGGAACATCATCTCGAATGAAGATAAGGTATGGAATTCCTTTGCGGTGGAAGGCATCTGCTGCTCCTGCCGACCATGTAAGTTGGGTAATTCCAAGTTGAGGAAGAAGGGGCATTTCATTCAACCAATTAGTAACCATCTTTGCGAAGTGGTGGTTTGTTCGATGGAGATGGCGGCGGTAAAGAAGTGGGTGTGATAGGCCAGTATGTTTAGATCGGAGGCGCCAAGCTAGTCCTGACCAAATTGATTCAGTGGGTATTTTGAGAATTTTTTTCTCGATTTGATTATCTAATAAACCTGTTAAATCCCCAGAATATGCATGACAAGAAGCAATTTTCCATTCCTCTAAATTCTGGGTGTTTTCTAAATTAGTAGGTAATAATGGACGGAATTCAAGGCCTTCTTCAAATGCTGGACCTGGGGTTAACAAACCATTAATCAAAGTGCAAAGCGACCTTTCTGCACCCCCTCCAGGGGGGTCCAAAGAACACGCTGCTACAGCAAGACGGCGCATGGAATTACCTGATTATCAACTACCGTCTTCAGTGATTGAGTCGGCTCGGTCTCGTGATGCATCAACAAGGCCTGGAGGGAAAAAATGGAGATCCGGTACTGGGGATGGAAGGTTTTCATCCCAAAATTTCTGGCTCCTAACCCAAATCTCCTGTTCTCCACACCACTGAAGCCAATTATCGACCCATGCACATGTATCTTGGATTCTGGAATCATTGGGTGCTTGTTGACGAAGTATCTCATTGAGATGGCCAATTATGAAGACGTTTGCTGGAATAAGTGCATATGTTCCGAATGGATTTCTTTCAGTATCAACGGTTCGTTGCTCTTTCCATAAACCAAGGAAGCGATCATAAACAAAGCCGATGAATAATACGAAAAGACCGACAAGAGCGCCGATGGATGCAAGACCGTAGTATGTGGTGGAAATACCAAACAATGTATTGTCACCCGTAAATCTCCAAGAAACATACGGCCAGATCAAAAGAGTAAGGGTCGTCACCCAAAACGCCATGGATATCAGGGTTTGGGACTGTTGAAGTCGCCAGTACTGACGCATGATCGTCTTCTTCATACTTTGAAATGTGTGGAATCCCCTTATGGAATCGTTGGCTTCAGGATATTGTTTCAATTAGATTTCAAACCATGAGCCATAATGCCTCAACAAAATCCCCCACCTCTACATCAGTATTGGGAGGTATGAGGGATAGAGCATTGTTGAGGACTAAGGATCTGACATTTCCACTACCTTGGTGTGTAACTGAATGGCCAATAAGTCCGTCTTTGGTGGGTGTAATATGGATACGGCGAAGGCATAGACGGTTGGGCGCACCTCTCAATTTATCTTCCATCTTCACTGTAACTTGTCGATAGAAAAGATCGGGGTGGCTAATCCATGGTACAATGAGAAGGTGGAATACTGTTTGACTTGATACAGGATTCCCTGGTAACCCAAATAATGGAGTCCCATTCCAATAGCCGAATAATGGTGGCCCACCTGGACGCATGAGGATTTTCCAAAAAATAGCCGCATCACGATCTAATAATGAAGATCTAATGAAGTCCTTTTCACCCATACTAACTCCACCAGATGTGAGAATCAAATCCACTTCTGTGGCACATTGATCAAGTATTGAGTGGAGAGATTTTGTATCATCGGCAGTGGGTTTGATAATGATTGGTTCTGCACCAGCTTTGCGGATAAGAGATGCAAGAGCTACGCTATTTGAATCATAAATTTGGCCCGGTTTTAGGGGTTCACCAAGTCTAGTAAGTTCGTCACCAGTTGGGATAATTGCGACTCGAAGTTTTGAACGAACTGGTAATGTTGTATGCCCTATTGTTGCGGCAAGAGCACAAGATGCTGGTGTGATAATGTCTCCAGATGAAAGAGCGATTTCACCAATAGAGATGTTTTCACCTCTTCGGCGAATGTATTCTTTTCGAGATTGCCCGTGTATCCCATCTTCAATCATCACTAAGGCATCAAATCCAGATGGGATCGGTGCACCAGTCATAATACGATAGATGTCTCTGGGCTTGGGGGGAGTTGTAATTGGTTGACTGCCTGCGAAAATTTTTCCAATTTCTATTCTTGATTCTGGTAAATCTGAAGATTGGACTACCCACCCATCAATAGATGAATTGTCGAAGGGTGGATCATCACACTGAGCCAAAATATTCTCAGCTAGAATTCGTCCTTGTGCAAATTCCAATTCTACCTCTTCTATAGC
>MDSW01177342.1_pt1 | contig 12050 bp, 12 predicted proteins | sample 811171 | NCBI WGS metagenome assembly MDSW01 (sample SAMN05326641, study PRJNA326480) | marine metagenome | isolation source: seawater | place: Atlantic Ocean: North West | collected 2012
GACGACCACGTTCCGCTCGTTCTTTTGCGAGCTTTTTCTCACGGGCGATGCGCTCTTTTTCCATTTTCTTCTTCAACGCTTCGCGCTCTTTGGCTGCTTGCGCGCGTAGCTTCTCGCGTTCCGCAGCTTGCTTTTTAAGCTCTTCTTGGTGGAGAGCCTCAGCTTTGGCTGCAGCGAGTTCAGCTTCTGCCGCTTGGCGTTCAGCTTCTGCTTTATCGGCTTCTTCTTGACGTCGTCGCTCTTCCGCTGCAATTTTGGCTTGCTCCATCGCTGCAATTCGCTTTTTCTCGGCTTCAACTCTAAGGCTGACCACTTCTTTAACGACTTTGCCTTCTACTGTGATCTGGAGGTCACCGTAGTTCGCGGTCCAGTTGATCAGGTCGGTGTTTTTGCTTTCTTCGAGATTTCTCGGAACACCAAGAGCAGCGTACATTTCAGACTGACTCATGCCCGCCTCAACCCGCTTGTCGAAAATATTGGTCATCGCCAGGGCAGAGCGCGTATTCAGCCATGAAAGGACCCATTGTGGGCTCTTGAGTCGATCGCGAACCACATCTCGGAAGCCCTGGAGCGATGGAATATCGCGGGGTAAAACGAGTACGAGTGGTTTTTTATCGCCTGCCGTGTTGCTGATTTGCTCAAGGACCAACCAAGCATGTCCGGATGGTGTGAGCTGTGTGTCATCGCCGTCATCACCGAGCGCACCTTGGATGCCCGCGATGGGGTATACGATTTCAGTGACTTCTACAGGCGTTCCGGCAGGAATAATCGTGCCGCTTGCGGGAAGAACAGGTGCCTTGTCGCCGCCGAGGCTGTAAACCTCTACAATGTCGAACGGACGTGCGTCTACGAACTGCTTCGAGTCGTCACCGAAGAACTGGCCGGTGTAAACCGAGGAGGCCAAAACGTACTCCTTGCCAACAAATTCGCGCTTAAGGCGCTCTTTTTCGCCGTCCACCAGAACGAGTCCGCCTTGGGTTCCAATACCCAGGAGCGCACAGGCAGATGATAGCAATGAAAATACGATGGCGAGGCATATAGGTGCGAGTCGCATTGAGTGTTCCTCTCGGCTTGAATTTCGAGCCAATTACTAGGAATTAGGCGACGGGTTCGTCAAGTGCCGAACGGGTATTATCGACTAAAAGGTCGTAACAAAGGACTGGAATCGGGTTGTATTTGATCCAGGGTGTGAAAATCCTGGAGCACAGGACCACAAGAGATCAGACGTAACGGTACGTGGGAAGGAGCTGCTGATTGTGCTTTAATATCAGAAGCTTATCACATTTTCAGGATGATAAATGCGGCCCCAAAAAATAGCGCAGCTGAGATTACGGTAACCAGGTAAACCCTTTTGGTCAGGTCACCATCTTCTTTTCCTTTGCCAAACAATGCATCGAAACCGGCCATTTTGAGCCTCCATTAGGTAGTGCTACACCCGAATAAAGTAAACTATCTCCGACTGTCAAGGCGTTAGAGTCGAACCAATTCAGACTAACGCAGGTTGATACTAGCTGAAATCACAGTTGATTTCTACTCCCTAGTCGATCCAAAGAGGCACTTGAGTGACGAAAAATGTGAGGATCTTTACATTGTTATTTGATTCTCGCACGTCCAGTGGTGTAACAGGACCATGTGGCTTGAACAGAGCGGTTTATGCTATGTTCGGACGGGTTCCTGATTGGAACTGACTCGGGCACTTAAGATGTCCGATGGCTTGACCGCCAGTGTTGCGGATAAAACCACCTCTAGGAGTGGATGCAAGATGTTAAGAATAGCGACCGGTATCTTCAGTATTATTGCCTTCTCAGTGGCCGTCTTTATCGTCATGGACGCAGGTAAAATCTCATATGCGAAAATGGTAGACCATAGAGAGCGCTCGGTTCACATGGAGCGAGTGGGCTACAATGGTGAGCAAACGACCAAGCTCAACGGTTACGTTTGGGTGGACAAGCAAGAGGGTGGTGTATCAATCCCTGTCGAACGCGCCATGGCAGTGGTCGCGGCGGAGCTAAACAACAACGGCTGGGCTGCAATTCTCCCGAAGCCTTTCTCGCTTGAAGAGATGGGACTCACAGACGAAGGGTTGCTCTTGGTTGCTCAGAACGCTGGCGCGGTCGAGCGAGGGGCAGCGATATTTGCAGCGAACTGCACAGGATGCCACGGCGCGAACGGTGAAGGCCTTAGCGGCGCGAACCTGACAGACGCGTATTGGATCCATGGTGCGAACCCAACTGATATTTACACGACGATTCATGTCGGTGTTGGCACAAAAGGCATGCCCGCTTGGGGTGGCGCTCTTGGCGCGCAGGTTAAGGATGTAGTTGCGTATGTTCTGAGCGTTAAGGATACGAATAAGGCAGGCAAGGAGCCGCAAGGCGTCGATGCCGACGGTAACGCACCTTAATCAACTGATTTGAAAAACGAAAAAAGCTGGCTTATGCCAGCTTTTTTTTGGCCTACCGCCGGGGGAACCTCAGCATTAATCGCTCAAGCGCTGAAGGGCTGCATCCAGGAGGTCCAAAGAGGCAGCGTCTTGCTCATAAAACCCTCGAATTCTGCCGGTGGCATCCACCAATGCAAAGTGAACACTGTGAGCCGTATCGAATGGCGTGGGCTCCGAAAGAGCAGGGTCCGGAGCGTTTTCGGGTGCTTGGTTTCGATCCTTGCGGAAAAGTGCTTGATGGAATCCGTCGGTCACCAGGGTTTCCATTTCAGCGTAATCACCCCGGACGAATTGCCAGATTCTGCTGTCAGCTCCGAACGTTGTGCCAAATATTTTCAATCGCTCGGGTGTATCGGTCAGTGGGTCTACTGTGATTGACACGATCGATGCCGGTGACTTGCCCTCTTTCGGAATCCATTTCTGCATCCGATCCTGGAGCTGCTTCGTGGACTGAGCCAGCAGAGGACATGCGCGCGGACACGACGTGAATATGAAATTCGCAACCCATGGGGTCCCGTAAAGATCCATCGTTCCAAAAGGCTGGCCGTCCTGGTTCACAAACTGCCACTTAGGGACAGCACCGTAATCAGGGAGCTGCTTAAGCTCATTTGAGGCCACGTAAAACATTAGGCTGATAAGGCCAATGACTACTACTGCATATCGTCTTGAATTCTTCATGTTGTCCCTCTAGCGGTTTCTTTTCAGAGAAAAAAGCCCAAGGACCCAATTGCTTGGTCAGTCGACCTCAGTTTGGATCATCGGAACATTCAAAACGCTCAAGCCGAGGATTCTTGGATTTGTTGGCGAACTTGACGCAATGTGACAGCAGGAGGACCCGTTTGGACGATCGATTCGTGTTTTACGGGCAGGGGCGAGGTGTGCCTGGCGCCGACATTGGGCCCAAGAGGCCCATCGGTTTCATCAGTTTTTTCTTTTATTTCAATAACTTTTAGGTTAATTCTATGGTGCCGAATTTGATTCATTGAGCAGCGTAGCGCATTTGCCATTCTGTTCATGAAGTTGTACGAAGCCGGCAGGGCTCTTTTATGTGCCGGGGGCAAAGTGTCGCCGAGGGGAGCCCGTTGTGTGACGTGGCAAGTTGCCGCGTCGAAGCCGCATCGTTTGTCGCGGAGGACATAGAGAATGGCTCTGAACAAGCAAGTTTTAGGGATACTGACCCTTTTAATTGCCACTGGTCTAATAGGCTGCAATCCGAATACACCTGCTACCAGCAAAGAACGAGGGGAAGTCCTCTACGCTGCGTGTGTGTCCTGTCACATGGATAATGGCAGTGGTCTGCCCGTTATCGGTGCACCGGCCATCGCAGGCATGAGCCAGTGGTACGTCGAAGCTCAGCTTCGTAAGTTTAAAGCGGGGATCCGGGGCTACCACCACGACGATACGACCGGTCTCAGAATGCGACCCATGGCCCGTTTTCTGCGACATGAGGCCGATATTGTTGCCGTATCAAGCTATGTGGCCAACATGCCTGCCGTCGAAACACCCGAGACACTCGAGGGCGGTGACCCTGCGACGGGCAAGATGTACTACGCCACCTGTGCTACCTGTCATGGTGACAATGCAATGGGCAACATCGAACAAAATGCACCTGCTTTGGCCGGACTGGACGACTGGTACATGCTGAACCAGCTGAACAAGTTCAAGCACGGCGTTCGTGGGGCGAATCCAAAGGACACCACTGGGGCAATGATGGCACCGATGGCGATGACGCTGGCTGATGAAACAGCAATGAAGAGCGTAATTGCTTATATTAAATCGCTTAAGAATTGATCGAGATTAGTTGTAAGTACGAGGTGAGCGAAAATGATTGAACAGTACACAGATGCAGTTTCCAGTTATGCGAGCAGTATTGACAACGTATTTATCCTAATCTTCTGGATAACGTTGGTCTGGTTCGTGTTGGCCGAGGCAATCTTCTTCGGTTTTTGTTTTGTCTTCCGTAAAAAAGAAGGCAAAAAAGCCATGTACATCACCGGGGAAGAAGCGCAGTCCAAAAAATGGATTTTTTGGCCCCATATCGCCGTTCTTGTTTGCGATGTCGCCGTTATCTTTTTCGCCGTTCGGGTTTGGGTCGACGTTAAGCAGGCTCTGCCTCCGATGGATAAAGAGGTCCGTGTGACTGCACAGCAGTGGGGCTGGAACTTCCAGCATCCGGGAGCTGACGGTCAATTGGGTGACCCCGATTGTGTTACAGCGAAGACGTGTGACGATATCATCACCCTGGACACCCTCTACATTGAAGAGGGCATCGTCTATCACTACCATTTGCGCTCCAAAGACGTCATGCACGACTTCTCTGTGCCTGCGTTCCGGCTTAAGCAAGATGCCATTCCTGGCCGTGTGATCACGGGCTGGTTCCAGGCTGATAATACGGGCAACTACATGATCCAGTGCGCCGAGATGTGTGGCATTGGTCATGGGTTGATGCCTGCTCGCATTGCTATTGAGTCTAAGGCTCAGCATGCGGAATGGGTCCAATCTCGTCCAGAAACGAAGCTGGCAGCAGCACGCATCAAGTCCATGCGCGAGCTTGCAGATGCCGGTAAAAATAACGCTGAAGCGATTCGATAAATACAAGAAGGTTTGAGGTAAAAAGTCATGAGCGAAGCAGCCCACGACCATCATGAAGAACCTGGGTTCATTTCCAAGTATTTCTTCCCGCTAGACCACAAGATTATTGCAATGCAGTACCTGTTCACAGGTATGGCTATGGCACTGATTGGTGGATTCTTTGTCTACGTATTTCGCGTGCAACTCGCGTTCCCTGGAGCCAGTGTCCCTGGTTTCGGTGTTGTGTCACCGGCCGAGTACAACTCGTTGGTAACCAACCACGGAACGATTATGATTTTCTGGGTCGCCATGCCCGTATTGATTGCCGCGTTTGGTAACTTTCTCATCCCGCTGATGCTCGGCTGTGATGACATGGTCTTTCCTCGCATCAACCGGCTCTCGTACCAGGTGTTCCTGCTGAGCTCTGTTGTTCTGATCGCATCTTTCTTTGTAGAAGGCGGCGGCTTTGGTGGCGCATGGACAGCTTATCCTCCGTTATCAGCACAATCGCAGTACAACTTAACGCCGCTCGGATCCACGCTTTGGGTAGTAGCGGTCGGCCTGGAATTTATCGCGTTTCTTTTGGGTGGTATTAACTTTATCGTAACCACGATGAACTCTCGTGCACCGGGCATGAAGTTTAGCGATATTCCGATGGTCGTTTGGATGATCATCATCGCCAGTATCCTTTTCCTTGCTTCAGTAGGACCGCTACTGGCAGGTGCAGTGATGCTGATTTTCGACCAGACTGTCGGAACAGGATTCTTCAACCCTGACATGGGTGGTGACCCTGTATTATGGCAGCACCTCTTCTGGTTCTTTGGACACCCTGAAGTTTACGTTGTTCTCTTGCCTGCAATGGGTATTGTGGCTGAGATTATCGCTGTTTTCTCACGTAAGAAGCTTTTTGGTTACAAGACCATCCTTTACACCGCAATTGCGACAGGCATTCTAAGCTTTACGGTATGGGCCCACCACCAGTTCATCTCAGGGATCGACCCGAGGATGGCGAATGTGTTTACGGTCACAACACTCCTGATCTCGGTTCCCATTGCGGAGATGGTGTTCGTCTATATCGCGACGCTTTTTGGCGGCTCTATTACGTTCACTACGCCAATGCTCTGGGCTCTTTCGTTCATTGCTGAGTTCTTGATTGGTGGGGTTACAGGAATCTTCCTGGGAGCAAGTGGAGCAGATATTTATCTGCATGATACCTACTTCGTCATTGCGCACTTCCATTATACTTTCTTCCCGATTGCCTTTATCGGGTCCTTTGCCGGGTTTACTTATTGGTTCCCGAAGATGTTCGGAAAGATGATGGACGAAACGCTAGGAAAGATTCACTTTTGGGGAACCATTATTTCCCTAAACTTTATCTTCATTCCGCTCTTCTTCATTGGAGTTGCCGGACAACACCGTCGTATCTACAACTTCCAGCATTTCCCTGAGTTGGCGACACCGGACCTGCAGAATATCCGTATTCTCGCTACAACGGCTCTGATTGTCATGATTCTGTTCCAATTCGTATTCTTCGCGAATATCATCAAGAGCTGGCTCTTTGGTGAGAAGGCTCCTGCGAATCCGTGGAACGCGAATACACTGGAGTGGGTTGCAGCATCGCCACCTCCTCATGGAAACTTTCCTGAAATGCCAACTTGTTACCGTGGACCCTACGAATACAGCGTTGAAGGTCGCGAGTCGGACTTCTGGCCTCAGAACGAACCTGCTTAAACAGGCAAGGATTAAGTAATATGCAAGGAAAACCAATAGCAACTGACCGCAGCGTAACCGGGATGCCGACAGGCCGCTTGGCTGTATGGTGGGTCGTGGCTTCGGAAATCGTAATCTTTGGTGGCGTACTGGGCTCGTACCTGATCCACCGAATCGGTCACCCTGAGTTTGGTCTAGACGCCATCCATACCAACGTATGGGCCGGCGGATTCAACACCATGGTGCTTCTTACTTCCAGTTACTGTGCTGTGCTTGCACACAACGCGGCAGAGCAGGGTGATGGCAAAAAGGCATCGAAGCTCTTGTGGCTGACCATACTCGGAGGATTCATCTTCCTCTGCGTTAAGAGTTATGAGTGGAACCACGAGATTGAGCTTGGGTATACGATAACCGCCGGTATGTTCTGGTCGTTTTATTATATCGCCGCCGGGATTCACGGGCTCCACGTCATTGCAGGTATGTGTCTTATGGCTTGGATTGCCGGACTGGCTAAACGCGGGGAAGAACTCCAGCGCGTCGAGCTTATCGGTATTTACTGGCACTTTGTGGATTTGGTCTGGATTTTCCTCTTCCCGCTTCTCTACATAGCGAAATAATACGAGGTAAGAATAATGTCTGAACAACAAGCACATGCTTCACACGGCCACGATGACCACGGTCATGGAGACCACTCTGAGCACTACCAAAAGGTGTTCAAGCTGCTCGTTATCTTTTTCCTGATCAGCTTTATCGGTCCTTTTATTGCAGACTTTATGACAGAGTCACTGGGCGTCCCGCACATTATTGGCTTTCTCTTGACGATGACCACAGCGTTCGGGGTTGCGTTTCTGAAGGCTCGATTGGTCATTGTGCATTTCATGCACTTGCCACAAGAAAAGCCCTATGTGAGCTATATTCTGCAGACCTGTTTGGTTCTGATAGCCATTTTTATCGCCGGCGTTATGGTTGATGTTTTGAACCACGAGGGTCAGAACTGGTCAAATGATGCTGCAAAGGCCATAGTGGATAAGAACGCTGCGGCCGTTGAAGCCCTGAAGACTGGCGGCGGCCACTAAGCTGGAGCATATCCTTATGAAGGAAACCTTGGCCGCATCAGAAGTTTCCACTTCATCTATTTCCCGACCTCAACGACGTGAACTGATTCCGAGTGGCTTACTCGCGGTGTCGATTTTTATCGTTACCGAGGTGATGCTTTTCACCGGATTCATTAGCGCGTTTATGATTGTCAAAGGTCGCGCGGTGGGCGGTGTTTGGCCGCCTGCAGGGCAGCCGCTTCTTCCGGCCGAAGAGACCGCGGTGAACACGGCCGCCCTTATTTTGAGTGGCCTCCTTCTCATTGTTACCGAGATTGTCTTCCGGCGTAATGCAAAAGCGGCCATCTTTCCATTCCTTGCGTCTCTGGTGCTTGGGGGATGGTTCCTGGTGGCTCAAGGTGTTGAGTGGGCAGCGCTTCTGGAGCAAGGACTGACATTGACCTCCAGTGCGCATGGCGCGTTCTTTTATACCATTGTTGGGTTTCACGGGATCCACGTTGTGGTTTCATTGGGAGCGCTGGTGTTTTGCTTTGTGCGCCTGCTGATGGGAATCCTTACGCCGGGGCAGCTCTGGGGAGCTCAAGCCTTCTGGTACTTCGTTGTAGGCATTTGGCCACTTATCTACTGGCAGGTGTATCTATGATGCGGCGCTGGTTGATGACGATACCGGCACTTTTACTCGTGTCGTTACCTTCGGCTGTATACGCTTGCGCCGTGTGCTTTGGCGGAGAAGACGATAATCGTCAGGCGTTTATCGATACCACCGTGGTATTGACCGTAGCCCCATTGATTATTATCGGTCTTTTTATCTGGCTCATGGTGAGACGAATCGCCAAGGTCGAGAAGCTGCGGCAAGAGCAGCTTGAAGCAGACCGTCTTGCACGTTCAGTTTCAGCGAACCCGAGCGGAGCTGAGGTTAGCTAGGGTACCGCAGAGTGCCTCAATATCTTCTCGCGTCGTGTCAAACCCCAATGACCACCGAACCAGCATTGTTTCTGGGTCCCAGACATAAAAAAATCTCGATTCCCGAAGCGGCTTGAGCCAAGTCTTGGGTATTTTCGCAAACACGGCCGATGCCTGGGTCGGATGCGGGAACGTGAGTTCTGGAATGCGTGACGTCTCATGGCGCAAAAGGTCGGCCATGCTGTTTGCGTGATTGGCTATGTCCCGCCAAAGGCTTTCTTCTAGGAACGCTATGAACTGAGCGGCCATGAAACGTGTTTTAGAAGGAAGCTGCATGGCCTGTTTTCTTCTGAATTTAAAGGCCCGGGCCAAATCCTTATTTTTAAGTATGACTGCTTCACAATGAAGCAAGCCATGCTTGGTCCCGCCAAATGAGAGCGCATCAACCCCTATGTCGAAGGTGGTTTCAGCCAGAGAGCACCCCAAAGCCGCCGCCGCATTGGTTATCCGAGCACCGTCCATGTGAAATTTGAGTCCGTGTTGCGCCGCACATTCACCCAAGGCAGTGAGCTCCTTCAGGGTGTAAAGTGTCCCAAGTTCTGTCGGCTGCGTAATGGAAAATGCTGCAGGCTGAGAGGCGTGTTGATCCCCAAGCCTCACCAAATGTGCCTCAATCTCCCGGGGTGTCAGCTTGCCATTGTCCGTCTGGATAGGAATTAGCTGACAGCCGATAAGTCTTTGCGGGGCCCCACATTCATCTTGCCACAGATGGGAGCTTTGAGCGCAGAGCACACTTTCATGAGACATCACCAACGCATCTATGGCCAATACGTTTGCGGCCGTTCCATTGAAGACGTAGAAGTTTTTGGTTCGATCACCGAAAGTGGATCGGAATAACTTATCAGCCTTCTGGGTCCATTCGTCTTTGCCGTAGCTGTGTGCATGCCCCGAGTTGGCTTGAGTGATGGCTTCGAGCATACGCGGATGAATACCGCTGTGATTATCGGATCCGAGACTGCGTTTATCTTGAGACATGCCCACTAAGTGCCTGTCAGTCATACAGAGGTCAAGAGTCAGTGTTCTCGCTCTCAGGTGCGCCGCGAGCCAACCGGCCAAGGCAGGCATAGAGCTGCTGTTCTCGGACTGGCTTCGTCAAAATCGCGTGAATGTTGTCCTGAACCGAATCAGAGAGAGTGGGGCGCTGGCCTACAGGAGCGAGCAAAGTCAGGGCGCCCGCTGCGCTTTCACTGCTGGATGCTAAGGCTTCCCAGTAGGGTGAGCCATTTGAATCGGTGCTTATATCCACGAGGCTAATGTCGTAGTGCTCGCCACGGGTTAGAGCATCGCTTAGAAGTGCATTGGCTTCGATATGAGTTTGAGCCTCGTGCACCAGCATTCCCCAGCCCTCCAGCGTACCCCGCAGCGCTGCACGTAGGCTGGGATCGCTCCCAATCACCAGGACACCACTGCCAGCAAAGGGAGATAGGCTTAGATCGATTCTGCGCGACTCTTCTTTGGTTTTTCTTAGCTGAGCGGTGAACCAAAATGTACTGCCTTTTCCCTGTTCACTTTGGGCACCAATGGTGCCACCCATGAGTTCGCAAAGGCTTTTTGAAATCGCCAGACCAAGGCCCGTTCCGCCATATTTACGGGTGGTTGAACCATCGGCTTGCGAGAACGATTCAAAGAGCTTGGTGAGAGCATCAGGTGAAATCCCAATGCCGGAATCTTTTATCTCAAACCGAATAAGAAATGCATCGTCCATTTCCTGCTCAATGGTCACGTGGACCATAACCACGCCTTCGTCGGTAAACTTAACGGCGTTGCCAATAAGATTCGTAAGTATCTGCCGTAAGCGGCCTGCGTCTCCTTGAACCCAGCGAGGAACATCTCGCCCGACGGAGCAAACCAGTTCGTAGCCTTTTTCAGATGCTTTGCCGGCCAGCATTTCCGCTACGTCTTCGACCACTCGAAGTAGATTGAAGTCGGCTGCATCGATGGACATATGCCCAGCTTCAATCTTGGAGAAATCGAGCACATCGTTAATGATTTTTAAGAGTGACTGACCACAAGAGTGAGCTGAGTTAACATACTCCGTCTGTTCGTCATCGAGGTCGGTGTCTTGCATCAGGGCCGTTAGTCCTAAGATGCCATTCAGAGGAGTCCTGATTTCGTGACTCATGGTGGCCAAGAACTCGCTCTTTAGCTGATTGGCAGCCAGAGCTTCGTCACGGGCTTCCGCCAGTTCCTGCTCAAACTGTTTTCTCTTGGTGATATCAAGCACGAGGCAAACCATGCCCGGCTCACGTTGCCGGGAGTCGTGCTGAAGCAAGGATGCCGAGAAGACTACAGGGACACGCTCGCCATCTTTCGTGAGCAGCCATCTTTCTTGCTGTACCACAGAGCCGTTTGCTCGAAGGTCCTGAATCCATTGGTCTGCGGGCTTGCTCTCGTCGTTTGCTAGAAAGAGCGTATCGAGATAACGCCCGGTAAGCTCTTTGGCATCATAGCCAGTCACCAGTGTGGCTGCGCGGTTCACCGACTGGATCACACCGCTGGGCCCCGTAGAAAACAGCGCTTCCATCATGGAGTCCAATGTGTTGCGTACGTAGTCTCGTTGGCGCTCCACCTCCTGGGTGCGTCGGCCCACCTGCAGTTCCAGATCTTCTTGATAGGTTTGCATCATCTGGTCTTGCTTCCTGATTTGCGCCAAGAGATCGTTTACGTTCTGCATGAGCGCCGAGAACTCGTCGCTATCACTCACCATGGCCTTCACCCGCGGGGCACCGTCCTGTGTTGCCTGAATGACTGCTTGAGCAAGAGAGACAAGCGGACGACGCAACAAATGATAGAGCGGAAACGAGAGGACCATGACGCCCGCCATGGTACCGAAAAGGCCCAGCCAAAAAGGTATGCCGACGGGAGTGTCCGCTTGCGAGAAATACCGGTCCACTCCGGTAAATACTGTCACCGATAAACCACTAAGAAGTGTAGTTGCCAGCACGAACTTCAGCCGTGCAGGAAGAGCCCGGATCAACCGTTTCATCTATCTCCCCGAAAACACCTTGTTATTTTCTAACAAAACGAGGTTTATTCCAAATGCTCTCTTGCCTGACGGCTTGATGCACGGTCGCTGTGTTTGATACGTCGACTAATCTTGGGAGAGGAAGAGCTATGACTGACCCGAAATCGCCGGAAGGGCTCAATGAGAGGCTTAAGGAACTGGGGCGCATCGTGGATGAGCTGGTGGGGCGCTACCGGCCCGATGGTGCCACGGACGGACTGGACGGCGGTGACGTGCTGGATGGAGCACTGGAGGGCCTGAGGGGCCTTCAGGAGATGGATGTACTGCGCCAGCTCCCAACGAC
>MDSW01142451.1_pt1 | contig 12045 bp, 6 predicted proteins | sample 811171 | NCBI WGS metagenome assembly MDSW01 (sample SAMN05326641, study PRJNA326480) | marine metagenome | isolation source: seawater | place: Atlantic Ocean: North West | collected 2012
AACTGTATATCTCTCAATTCTTGTTGGTAAAGGAATTGGACCTTTTACCTGAGCTCCAGTTCTTTTAGCTGTATTCACAATTTCTTCTGTTGATAAATCAAGAATTTTATTGTCGTAAGCTTTTAGATGTATTCTTATATTTTGATTTTCCATATTAAGCTAATTTCTTTGTTACTTCATCCTGTACGTTTTGCGGGACTTTATCATAATGGCTAAATTGCATTGTGTATTGCGCTCTACCTTGTGTCGATGATCTTAGGTTATTTATATATCCAAACATATTTGCTAAAGGAACTGTTGCTTGAATAGCAGTTGCGTTTCCCCTAGGCTCAGTAGAACCAACCTGACCTCTACGACTATTAAGATCTCCGATTACATCACCCATAAAATCTTCAGGAGTTACAACTTCTACTTTCATGATGGGTTCTAATAATTTTAGCTGCGCTTTCGTGCAAGCATCCCTAAAACACATTCTGCTAGCTATTTCAAAAGCTAAAACACTGGAGTCAACATCGTGATGCAAACCGTCGAGAATAGTAACTTTATAATCAATTAGAGGAAATCCTGCTAAAATTCCGCTGTCGGCGACGCTTTCTACTCCTTTTTCTACACCAGGTATGAATTCTTTTGGTATAGCACCACCCTTAATTTTATTTTCTACTTCTCTACCTTTTCCTGGTTCAAGCGGTTCAACCAACAATGTGACTTTAGCAAACTGCCCAGCTCCACCACTTTGTTTTTTGTGAATATATGTAACCTCTGATGTGCCAAGAATAGTTTCTCTATAAGCAACTTGAGGCGCTCCGATATTTGCTTCAACTTTAAATTCTCTTTTCATTCTATCAACAATAATGTCTAGATGTAGTTCTCCCATTCCTTTAATTATTGTTTGGCCAGACTCTTCGTCGGATGTTACCCTAAAAGAAGGGTCTTCTTTCGCTAGTCTACCTAGAGCTTCTCCCATTTTTTCTTGATCCCCTTTAGTTTTCGGCTCAACAGCAATTTCAATAACAGGATCAGGAAATTCCATTGGTTCTAGCAAAACAGGTTTATCTTCATCACAAAGAGTGTGGCCAGTAATAGTGTATTTTAATCCAGCTAGTGCAACAATATCTCCTGCATTTGCCTCTTTAATATCCTCCCTACTATTTGCATGCATTAAAAGCATTCTACCGACTCTTTCTGATTTTTCTTTTGATGAATTGTATACAGATGTTCCAGATTTTAAGGTCCCAGAGTAAATTCTTACAAAAGTTAACGAACCAACAAATGGGTCATTAGCTACTTTAAAAGCTAAACCAGAAAAAGGTTCATTATCAGCAAATTTCATTTGTACCTTTTCGTCAGATCCTAATTTTGTTCCTTCAATTGATTTTAGATCTTCTGGGCTTGGCAAAAAATCAATAACTGCATCTAAAAGAGGTTGAACACCTTTATTTTTAAATGCAGAGCCTGTTGTAATTGGTACAAAATTGAATCCTAGAGTTCCTTTTCTAACACATTTAATAAGTTCAGCCTCCGAAGGTTCTTTCCCATTTAAATAATCTTCCATCAATTTTTCATCTTCTTCAACAGCCGTTTCAACTAATTCTTTCCTATACTGATTTGCTTTTTCTTTTAAGTCTTCAGGAATATCTACTAAATCAAACTTGGCTCCAAGATCTTCATTTTGCCAAATTATTGCTTTCATTTTTACTAAATCCACTATCCCTTTTAAATTTGCTTCACTACCAACAGGAATTTGTAATACAAGAGGTTTGGCTCCTAGTCGCTCTTTTATCATTTCAACACACCTAAAAAAATCTGCACCCGTTCTATCTAGCTTGTTTACAAAACAAATTCTTGGTACTTTATATTTATCAGCCTGTCTCCATACAGTTTCCGATTGAGGTTCTACACCCGCTACTCCGTCAAAAACAGCAACAGCCCCATCTAAAACTTTTAAAGATCTTTCAACCTCAATAGTAAAGTCTACGTGTCCTGGCGTATCAATTATATTAATTCTATGGTCTCTCCAAAAACAAGTAGTTGCAGCTGAAGTTATTGTTATACCTCTTTCTTGTTCTTGCTCCATCCAATCCATAGTTGCAGCTCCATCGTGAACCTCTCCTATCTTGTGACTTTTGCCAGTATAATATAAAATCCTTTCGGTAGTTGTGGTTTTACCAGCATCAATGTGTGCCATGATACCTATATTTCTGTATTTATTTAATGAATATTTTTTAGTCATGTCTTACCATCTAAAGTGTGCAAAAGCCTTGTTAGACTCTGCCATTTTATGCGTGTCCTCTCTTTTTTTAATTGCTGAACCTTTATTTTGAGAAGCATCAATTATTTCAAAATAAAGTTTTTCCGACATTGTTTTATTTTTTCTTTTTCTTGTCGCATCTATAATCCATCTTAAAGCTAAAGCTTGACCTCTATTAGGTTTTACTTCTACTGGAACTTGATAGGTTGCTCCCCCTACTCTTCGCGATCTTACTTCTAAATTCGGTTTTACATTATTAATTGCATTGTTAAAAACTTTAATTGGGTCCTCTTTGCCTTTTTCCTTAATTTTATCTAAAGCTTCATACAAGATTTTTTCTGCTGTTGACCTTTTACCGTCGTACATTATTGAGTTTATAAATTTTGAAACCACAACAGATCGGTATTTTGGGTCTGGATAAATTTTTCTAACGGGAGCTTTTCTCTTTCTTGACATAAAATTATTTTGGTTTTTTTGTTCCGTATAAAGAACGTCTTTTTTTTCTATTTGCGACGCCTTGGGTATCTAAATTTCCTCGAAGTATATGATATCTTACACCAGGTAAATCTTTTACTCTACCACCTCTAATCATAACTACTGAATGCTCTTGTAAATTATGTCCTTCGCCTGGAATATATGCAGTAACTTCAAATCCATTTGATAATCTAACCCTAGCAACTTTTCTAAGTGCTGAGTTTGGTTTTTTTGGAGTCGTAGTATACACTTTCACACAAACGCCTCTTTTTAAAGGCTGTCTTTGTAATGCAGGAACCTTATTCCTTACTAAAGGTTTTACTCTACCTTTTTTTATTAACTGGTTTATAGTCGGCATAATTTATTTTGAAGTAAAAGATAAGACGTACCTAAATTAATTCGTTGTTAGTGTTTAAGGTTTAATTCGACCTTACTTCTAACTTTCAAAATTGCGCTAAACTAGCATCGAAGCTAGAAATGTCAACGATTTTTGGTTATTTTATTGATTAAAATGACGATTTATTCAGCCGCAGGAGCAGATTCTTGCTCTTGTTTTTTTAATTCCTCTAATCTTAGCTTGTCTTCTTTTTGAGCCTCTTTATCCCATCCCATTTTGGTTAAACCTGTGCCAGCTGGAACCAGCCTACCAACTATAACGTTTTCTTTTAATCCCTCTAAATTATCAACTTTACCCTTAATTGATGCATCAGTTAATACACGAGTTGTTTCTTGGAATGAAGCTGCAGAAATAAAAGAGTTAGTTTGTAAAGATGCTTTTGTAATTCCTAATAATACTCTTTCAAAAGATACTGATTTTTTCTTTTCATTTGTTAATTTTTCATTAATATTTTTGATATCATTCAGATCTATCACTTCTCCTAATAATAGTTCAGAGTCGCCTGGATCTTTAACTTCTACTTTTTTTAGCATTTGTCTAACAATAGTTTCAATATGCTTATCATTTATAACAACTCCTTGTAACCTATACACCTCTTGAACTTCGCTTACGAAATATTCAGTCAGTTTTTCTACTCCTAATATTCTTAGGATATCGTGAGGCGCGGGACTACCATCTAATAGGTACTCACCTTTTTTAATTTTTTCTCCTTGATTAAAATTAACATGCTTTCCTTTTGGAATTAAATAATTTGATGTTTCTCCTTTTGATGAAACGATAGATATTTTTTGTTTACCTCTTACCTCTTTTCCAAATTCAATTACTCCATCGTTCTCGGCTATTATAGCACTATCTTTAGGTCTTCTAGCTTCAAAAAGTTCAGCTACTCTAGGTAAACCACCGGTAATATCTTTAGTTTTAGATGTTTCTTTTGGAAGTCTTGCCAAAACGTCACCTGCTGAAACTTTTTGTCCATCTTTGACTGATAGAATAGTGTCTGGTACTAAATAATATCGAGCTTCATTTCCATCGGCTTTTTTAATAATTTCACCTTTATCACTTCTCAAAGTCAATCTTGGTTTTAATTCAGAGTTTTTGCTTACTGACTTCCAATCAGTTACAGATTTGGATGAAATACCTGTTGCATCATCTAAAGTTTCAGTAATTGATGCACCTTCTACTAAATCCATATAATTTACAACACCAGAGGTCTCAGCTATTACCGGAAGTGTATAAGGATCCCACTCAGCTATTTTTTTTCCTTTTTCTATATTTTCTCCATCCTTATAAAATAGCTTGGAGCCATAATTAACTTTGTAAATTGCTAATTGTCTTTTATTATCATCCTCAATACTTAATTGAGTGTTTCTCCCCATTACAATGATATTTTTCTTTGAATCCTCTATTAAATTTTTATTTATAATTTTCAATTTGCCTTTAGTTTGTGAAATAATTTGAGACTCTTCTTTTATCTGTGCAGTTCCACCAACGTGAAAAGTTCTCATTGTTAATTGAGTGCCTGGTTCACCAATTGATTGAGCTGCGATCATACCAATTGCTTCACCAATACTCACGAGTTTCCCTCTTGATAAGTCTCTTCCATAACATGTAGCGCATACACCTTTTTGTGAAGCACAAGTAATCACAGAATAAACTTGTACAGATTTTACTCCTGCAGCATCAATTTTTTCACAATCCGCTTCGTCAATTAATTTTCCTTTGTTTATCAAAGCTTCACCGCTTATAGGATGTTTGATGTTTTCTGCTATAACTCTACCTAAAACTCTCTCAGATAAACTTACTAAAATATTACCACCCTCTATTATTTCAGAAATATTTATCGAAGATCTTTTCTTAATATCACATTCTGCTGATGTTATCTGTATATCTTGAGCGACGTCACATAATCTTCTAGTCAAGTATCCTGAGTTAGCCGTTTTAAGGGCTGTATCTGCTAAACCTTTTCTAGCACCGTGTGTAGAATTAAAGTATTCTAATACTGATAAACCCTCTTTAAAATTTGATATGATAGGTGTTTCAATAATTTCCCCTGATGGTTTAGCTATCAACCCTCTCATTCCAGCAAGCTGTTTCATTTGCGCTTGAGAGCCTCGAGCTCCAGAGTCAGCCATCATATAAACTGAGTTAGTTTCTATTCTATCATTTTCATAAACTTTTTCAGCAGATGAAATTTCCTTCATCATTTCATTGGCTACTGTATCAGTACACTTAGACCAAATATCTACAACTTTATTGTATTTTTCACCTCTAGTTATAAGTCCGTCAGAGTATTGTTTTTCATATTCTTCAATTTTTTTCTTTGTATCATTTATTAAATTTTCTTTGGTTTTAGGTATTATCAAATCGTCTTTACCAAATGAAATTCCTGCTTTAAACGCATGTTTAAATCCCAATGTTTTTATTCTGTCACAAAAAATAACCGTTTCTTTTTGTCCACAGTATCTAAAAATGGTATCAATTACTTCAGATACATTTTTTTTAGTGAGCAATTTATCAACTAAAGTAAACTTTATATTTGGATTTTTTGGTAACAAGTTGGCTAATAAAAATCTGCCTGCGGTGCTAATATATTTTTGCTTAATCGAATTATTATTTTGATCGACAGTTTCAAAAATTGAGACAATTTTCGTATGAAGACTTATTGATTTATTTTCTAAAGCCTGTTCAATTTCATCTATGTTTGAAAATATCCCTTTTGGTTTTTCAGTCTTTGAGCTTTGGGATAAATAATAGATACCCAATACGATATCTTGACTAGGAACAATAATTGGTTTTCCATTTGATGGGCTTAAGATATTATTAGTGGACATCATAAGAACCCTTGCTTCTAATTGCGCTTCCAAACTTAAGGGAATGTGCACGGCCATTTGATCTCCATCAAAATCTGCATTAAATGCTGCACATACTAAAGGGTGAAGCTCAATCGCGTTACCCTCAATTAGCTTAGCTTCAAATGCTTGAACTCCTAATCTATGTAACGTGGGTGCTCTATTTAATAAAACAGGATGTTCTCTTATAATATGCTCCAGTGCATCCCAGACTTCACTTTTTTCTTTTTCTACAAGTCTTTTAGCTTGCTTAATTGTAGTTGCGAGTCCAAGTTTATCTAGCCTAGCATACAAAAATGGTTTAAAAAGTTCTAAAGCCATTTTTTTTGGAAGGCCGCATTGATGTAATTTTAACTCTGGTCCAACAACAATAACTGACCGTCCAGAATAGTCTACTCTCTTTCCAAGTAAGTTTTGCCTAAATCTACCTTGTTTGCCTTTCAGCATTTCAGCCAATGATTTAAGAGGTCTTTTTCCTGTTCCTGTGATTACTCTGCCTCTTCTTCCATTATCGAAAAGAGCGTCTACAGACTCTTGTAACATTCTTTTTTCATTTCTAACTATTATGTCTGGAGCCTTAAGGTCTAAAAGTCTTTTTAATCTATTATTTCTATTTATTACTCTTCTGTATAAATCGTTTAAGTCTGAAGTCGCAAATCTTCCGCCATCTAAAGGCACCAAGGGTCTCAATTCAGGTGGTATTACTGGGACTGTAGTCAGAATCATCCATTCAGGTTTATTTCCTGAATTAATAAATGACTCAATTAATTTTAATCTTTTAATTGTTCTTTCTTCAGTAACCTTAGATTTTACATCTTTCAGAGACTCTCTTAATTTTTTTTGTTCTGATTGAAGATCAAGATTGATTAATATTTCCCTGACTGCCTCTGCGCCTATCCCGGCCGAGAAAGCGTCTTCACCAAATTCATCTTGTGCTTTGATAAGCTCTTCTTCATTAAGAAGTTGACCTTTTTTAAGATTTGTAAGACCTGGTTCGATAACAATAAAGCTCTCAAAATACAAAACTTTTTCAACTTCTTTTAACTTCATGTCTATAGCTAAAGATATTCTGCTTGGTAGCGATTTTAAGAACCATATGTGAGCTACCGGACACGCCAAGTCGATGTGACCCATTCTTTCTCGTCTAACATTTGATTTGGTTACTTCTACACCACACTTTTCGCATATGATTCCTCTAAACTTCATTCTTTTATATTTTCCACAGAGACACTCGTAATCCTTCACTGGTCCGAATATTCTTGAGCAAAAAAGACCATCTTTTTCAGGCCTAAAAGTCCTATAGTTTATAGTTTCTGGTTTTTTTATTTCACCGAAAGACCAGGACTTAATTTTATCTGGGCTCGCTAGGGTAATTTTAATACTTCCAAAGTTATTTTCTGACGAAATATTTCGATTATCTAAATTTTTTGTTAAGTTTTTTTCCATAAATTAGTTTAGCTCAATATTTAACCCTAAGGCTCTTATTTCTTTTATAAGAACATTAAATGACTCGGGGACACCAGACTCAAAATTATTGTTCCCTTTGACTATAGTTTCATAGACTTTAGTTCTTCCAGCAACATCATCAGATTTAACGGTTAGTATCTCTTGAAGAGAATATGATGCTCCATAAGCCTCCAGTGCCCAAACTTCCATTTCACCAAATCTTTGGCCTCCTAATTGCGCTTTACCTCCTAATGGCTGCTGTGTAACTAGACTGTAAGGGCCTGTAGATCTAGCATGTATTTTGTCCTCAACGAGGTGATTTAATTTTAACATGTAAATAGTTCCAACTGTTACAGGTCTATCAAATCTCTCTCCAGTTCTACCATCCCATAAATTTGTTTGTCCGCTTGACGGAAGTTTGGCTAGATCCAGCATTTTTGTTATATCACCCGTAGATGCTCCATCAAATACTGGGGTACCTATAGGAATTCCATTTGATATATTTTCAACTAATTCGTAAATCTCTTTTTTTGAAAGTTTTGATATTATATTATCAAAATACTCTTTTCCATAAATTTCTTTAAGTTTGTTTTTAAGTTTGTCGAATTCATTTTCAAAATTTTTTAAAAAATTTTTAATTTGATCTCCTAATTCAGAACATGACCAGCCTAGATGGGTTTCAAGAATTTGACCAACATTCATTCTACTTGGAACTCCAAGTGGATTAAGAACTATATCTACTGGTTTGCCATTTTCCATGTATGGCATATCTTCAACGGGCACTATTTTGCTTACAACTCCCTTATTACCATGTCTACCTGCCATTTTATCTCCAGGCATTAATCTTCTTTTGACAGCAACAAATACCTTAACAACCTTCATCACTGTTGGTAGTAAATCATCGCCTTGTTGAATTTTATTCACTTTATCATCAAATCTTAAATTTATGTCATCTAAAGCATTTTCGTACTGATTTTTTAGTTTCAGAATATTTTCATTAATTTTTTCTTCTTTAAAAGATATCTTCCATAAATCTTTAAGGCCAAGATTGTTTAAATCATTATCATTTAAAGTAAGACCAGCTTTAAGTTCTTTGTAGTTTTTGTTTATAGATTGATTTTTAAGCAAGTCTGTAGCTCTAGATTTTATATTTCTATTTAATATTTCTTCTTCTACTTTTCTATCTTCCTGGACTAATTCAATTTCCGATCTCTCTATAGCTATTGATCTTTCATCTTTTTCAATTCCATGTCTATTAAAAACTCTTACATCTATGACAACACCAGCGCTTCCAGATGGTAGTTTTAATGATGAGTCCCTGACGTCTGTTGCTTTTTCCCCAAAAATTGATCTCAGAAGTTTTTCTTCAGGGCTTGAAGAGGTTTCACTTTTTGGTGTAACTTTTCCCACTAATATATCGCCAGGTTTCACTTCGGCTCCTACATAAACTATGCCTGACTCATCTAAGTTTCTTAAACTTTCTTCACTTACATTTGGTATATCTCTTGTAATTTCTTCAGCCCCAAGTTTAGTGTCTCGAGCCATTGACTCATATTCTTCAATATGAATTGAGGTAAATACATCGTCTGTGACACATCTTTCTGAAATTAAAATTGAATCTTCAAAATTATATCCCTGCCATGGCATAAATGCGACTGTTACATTTTTTCCTAAAGCTAGCTCACCAAGTTTTGTTGCTGGGCCATCTGCTATAATATCGCCCTTTTTAATTACATCCCCAACCTTTACTAAAGGTTTTTGATTAATGCATGTATTTTGATTTGATCTTTTGAATTTTGAAAGATTATATATATCAACTGCAGACTGAGATAAATCTTTTACTTCAGTTGCTTTAACAACAATTCGTTTACCATCTATTTTGTCAACCACTCCGCTTCTTTTTGCGACTATCGTTACACCAGAGTCTAAAGCTACGTCAGACTCTATTCCTGTTCCGACTAAAGGTGATTCTGGTTTTAATAATGGTACCGCCTGTCTCATCATGTTAGATCCCATTAACGCTCTATTCGCATCGTCATTCTCTAAAAAAGGAATAAGCGCTGCAGCAACTGATACCAACTGTTTAGGAGATACATCAATAAAATCAATATTATCTTTATTTGATAGTTGAAAATTAAGATTTTTTCTACATGCAACTAGATCTTCTTTGAATGACCCATCGCTATTTAAAGATGAGTTGGCTTGTGCAATCGTAAATTTCTCCTCTTCAATAGCCGATAAATATTTTATTTCATTTGTTACCTTGCCTTTTACAACTTTTTTGTACGGACTTTCTATATATCCAAATTTGTTAACTCTACAGTAAGTTGCTAGACTATTTATTAAACCTATGTTTGGTCCCTCAGGTGTCTCGATAGGACATATTCTACCATAATGTGTTGGGTGAACGTCCCGTACTTCAAATCCTGCGCGTTCTCTTGTTAAACCACCAGGACCTAAAGCTGATACTCTCCTCTTGTGAGTAATTTCTGAAAGCGGATTAGTTTGATCCATAAATTGAGACAGCTGTGAAGTAGCAAAAAAATCTTTTAATGATGTTGTTATAGGTTTTGCATTTATTAAATCTTGTGGCATTGCAGACTCTATTTCTAAGAAAGTTGACATTTTTTCTTTGACCGTTCTTTCCATCCTTAAGAGCCCAATTCTGAACTGATTTTCGACTAACTCTCCTACTGACCGTACTCTTCTGTTTCCAAGATGATCAATGTCATCTACCTCGCCTTTTCCGTCTCTTAAATCGAGCATAAACTTTATAATCGCTATTATATCAATTGAGTTAAGAGTATTGTCTTTGAGATCTCTACTTAAATTTAGTTTAGAATTTAGTTTTACTCTACCCACCTCAGATAAATCATATCGGTCTTTGTTAAAATATAAATTTTTAAAAATTTCCTCAGCTATTTCAATTGTTGGGGCTTCACCAGGTCTTAGTACTTTGTAGATGTCACTTAAAGCATCATTTTTATTTGAATTTTTGTCAATCTTTAATGTTTCTAACAAATAAGGTCCTTTATTAATTGGATCAATATTTACCAATTCTAAAGTTTTTAGGTTTTCATTTTTAATTTTTTCAATTACTTCTTCATTAAGATCTGAGCCTGAAGACAAAATTAAGTTATTATTTTTATCGATAAGGTCTATCGAGGTATATTTTCCTATCAATTCTTTGTTGCTTATAAAGATTTCTTTAAGGTTTTTTTCTTCTAATTTTTTTGCAATTATAAAATTTAGTTTTTCTCCTTTAGATAATATCTTTTTATTGTTTTTTGCATCAATTAAGTCAAAAGCAAGTTTTACTGGTCTTTTATAATTGTTTATATCAAAAACAGTAACCCATTTATGATTTTTATCATCATAATTATATTTATTAGTTGAATAAAAATTTTTAATTATCTTTTCTTTTGTTAAACCAAGTGCAAATAATATTGTTGTAATGGGAAGTTTTTTCTTTCGATCAATTCTAAAATATAAAATATCTTTGGGATCGAATTCAAAATCAAGCCATGATCCTCTTCCAGGTATTATTCTACAATTAAATAAAAGCTTACCACTTGAATGGGTTTTACCTTTATCATGATCAAAAAATACCCCAGGACTTCTGTGCATTTGATTTACTACAACTCTTTCAACACCATTGACAACGAAAGTCCCGCTTGGAGTCATTAATGGAAGTTCGCCGATAAATACTTCTTGTTCTTTAGACGATAAAATTTGTTTAGTATTACTTTCTGCGTCTATATCATAAACAACTAATCTTAAATTAGCTTTTAATGAAGCAGAATAAGTCAAGCTTCTTTGTTTGCATTCCAAAACATCAAACTTTGGTTTTTCAAGTTTATAAGAAATATATTCCAAAGTTGATTTATCTGAATTATCGTCTATTGGAAAAATGCTCTTGAAAACTTTATCTATTCCTTTTGAAAGAACGTCCATTTGCTCATTAAGTGATTTTGATGATAAAAATTCGTGATACGAATTTTTCTGTACCTCAATTAAGTTTGGAATAGATAAGCCTTCGACTAGCTTCCCAAAACTTTTTCTTATGCTTTTCTTTTGAGTAAAAGATAATTCCATTAAATATTTTTTACCGCGTAAGTTAATTCGCGGCAATCTAAGCTTAATTTTTAATTTACTTTAATTCTACTTTAGCACCGGCTGCTTCAAGTTTTTTCTTAAATTCGTCGGCTTCTTTTTTTGGCACCCCTGCTTTAATTTCTTTAGGTGCTCCTTCAACTAAATCTTTTGCTTCTTTTAAACCTAATCCCGTAATTGCTCTTACCTCTTTTATTACATTAATTTTTTTGTCTCCCGCTGCTGCTAAAAAAAGAGAAAATTCTGATTTTTCTTCTCCAGCTGGTGCTGCTCCCGGAGCTGCTGCTGCTGCTACTGGAGCTGCTGCTGTTACACCCCATTTTTCTTCAAGTTGTTTTGAAAGCTCAGCTGCTTCTACGACTGTAAGTTTTGATAGTTCATCGATAATTTTAGTTAAGTCTGACATAATAGATCCTTGTAATTAATTTTTTAAACTCTTTGCGCGCGCTAAATTAGCAATTTTTGAGCCAGGTGCAAGCAAAATACTCACTAATTTTTGGGCAGGTGATGACAAAATA
>MDSW01042208.1_pt1 | contig 12043 bp, 5 predicted proteins | sample 811171 | NCBI WGS metagenome assembly MDSW01 (sample SAMN05326641, study PRJNA326480) | marine metagenome | isolation source: seawater | place: Atlantic Ocean: North West | collected 2012
CGATAAATTTCGTAAGCGTTTTCTAATTGTTCTTCGGTGTACAATAACATATTATAGTATCCATTTTAAAATTTGTCAAGTGTTATTTTATAAAAGGCTGATATCTGTTTGCAATATTTACAAGTTTATCAGCATAGTCTGGATCAGAAGCATATCCTCCATCTTGTATAGCTCTTGCATACTCTTCTTTAGTTTTAGCTTCTCTTATTGCGTCGTATCTAGGATGAGCTACTTTTTCTTTATAGCCTTCAAAAGATTCTTGTATGCTGTCATATACTCTAAAAGTTTCTTCAGACACTATTTCTTTGCCATCTATAACTTCTTTTGTGTTCATTTGTACAGAAGGTTGGTTTGCTTCAACTTCTGCTTCTCTTAAAACTTTAATTCCAAAAGGATTATTGTGCTTTGTAGTTAAATCAGAAGTACCAAAAGAAGACTCTAAACTCGCTTGAGCAGCTACTATTTCTGGATAAGCGATTCCAGCTTCTACAGCCATATTATAAAACTCTACGTATTTTCTTTGATCATTTTTTAGTTCTGTAGCGTCTCCACCGTTTCTTGCAGAGAGTCTTCTACTAAAAGATCGATTGCTTTCTTTTTTCTTAACAGTTAAATTACTTGGTGAGTTGTTTCTAGGATTGCCGTCTTTATGATCAACATCCTTTCCGTCACCTTTTACAATCCTTCCTTCTCTTTTTAGCTTTCTGTTAGCGTTGTTTCTGTGCGCCCTGTCTTTTTTTTGTTTTTCAGAACTGTGATAATTGTCGTACTCTTTACGATAGTTTCTAGCTGTTCCTCCTTTTGCAAATGTAATTCTTTGGCCCTTTTTAAATTGGTCTGTTTTAAATTTTCTATTTAAAGCTTTAGCTACGTCTGCCGTTAAACTTATTTCTGTAGGCTTTCCAATTTTTGGATTTTTAGCAAGAACAACATTTCCAACTTGTATTACTTCGTCTGATGATTCGATAGGCAAACCAAATTTTTTATCGTAGAAAAAAGAAGCTCTTCTAGGATTATAATTTATTTGAATCCAGTCTTTAACTTGATTGTTTTTTAATTGTTCTTCTGTATACTTTGTAGTTTTACCGCCTTTAATTATTTGTACGGCTTCGTCTCTAACACTTTTTTCTGATTGTTTTACCCAAGAACCATCCATTGCAGCACTAGGAGTTTTACCTCCTCCTACAGCAGTATAAAGAGCTGCACTAGGATTTTTATTGAAAAACTTAACATTATTAATTTTTGCTGCTCTGCCATAGCCTAAAACTTTATCTGCTTTAGGTTTATGAACAGTCATAATCCAAGTATTATAATTTTTATAAGAAGGAATATCTAAACGTAAAGAAACTTTTTCTCCTGATTTAAAAGTTTTATTAAGTTCAGAAATTCCAGATTTAAGTTTACTATCTGGTAAAACAGAAGCTACTTCTTCTAATTTAGGAAGTTCTGGAATTTTTGTTACAGGACCACTGTATAGTTGCATATCTTTTTGCGAAACTTTTCTAAAGTCATCATAGCTTATTTTTCCTTCTGCTAAATTTTTAGCGCTTATACCAAGCTCAGTTTCTAATGCTTTCGGAAGCGGTTCACCTTTTGTTTTTTTTAATTGACTTTTAATTTCTGCTCTTTTTTCTGGACCAAGATTTAACGGACCAAATATTTCGTCTAGTTCTGTATCTGTTTTATCTGTAGGAACTGTTTTAGTTTTTGGTCCTTGTATATTTTTAATAATTTGTTCTTCGTCTTTTTCAAGTTTTGCAGCGCCTTTACTTGCTTTCTTTGAAGCTTCTTTAAGTATAATTCTTAAAGCTCCTCCACCAACAAAACCGAGTCGTTCCATTTGTTCTTCGTAAGGCTCTCCTGTAAAAGGATTGATTCTTTCAGAGGGTTCTTCAACTACATTGGGAACAGGAAAAGATATTTCTCCTCCATCAAAGTTTTGATCTCTTTTATATTTTTCTCTTAATTTTTCAAAAACATCTGGATCAAAATTTAATATTCTAGGATCGTTTCTGCTTTCTTCGTCTCCATGTACAAATAAAGGAATAGCGGACATTTCTTTATATACTTTTTCGTTGACATTTATAAAAGCTCTATAAGGAGATTCTTTTTGTTCTTCAGAGTACATCTTGTTTTCAGAATCAACAAACTTCTGTAAATCTCCTTGAGTAAGTTTAAGAGGAGTAAAAAATTCAATTCCTGTAACCGATCCTTGATCTCCTACTTGGGCTAATTCAAGAGCTGTTTCTAACGATAAACCTACTTCTTCTCTTAAAACTTTAACAGGGCTTGCATTTATTGTTTTGTAGTTTTTTGTAAACCAAGTGATAGCTGCCGTTTTCTGTGCAAATTCTCTAGCATATCCATAATATTCTTCGTTTAATTGAATTGCAAGTCTTTCAAAATCTTCTGGAGATTGTCCTTCATAAAAAGAAGCAGCTAGTTTTTCTTTTATAGCCCTTTGTCTTTTTTGAAACTTTCTGGCTGTCATTGCATATTGTGCTTCTAAATATTCAGTTGTTAGTTTTATATCACTCCAACCAGTCCAAAATTTTATTTGTTCATTTGTTAAGTTTATTTCTTCTTTATAAGGAGTTAATCTTTTTCCAAATGTAGGAGAAGCAGGATCAGTGTCTATTTCGCTTTTTCTTTCTGTCCTGTCTTTATATCTTTGTACAGCTTTTATAGTTCCTGGCATAGTTGCTTCTGCTAATCTAGCCAATAGAATCGTTACATTGTTAGTGTTGAAAAGTGCATTACTGATATAATTTCCACGAGTATCAAATTTTTGTGTTGGATCAAATGGATTTTCTATTAAGGTTGGTTCAGTAGATCCTTCTTTTACTTGATAACCTTGTCCACTTTCTGAAAATGTAAAATGACCGCTTGTTGCATTTGCAAGTAAAGACCTATCTATAAAAGGACCAGCGCCATCAAGAATGGTTTCTTCAACAACTTTTACAGTGTCTTGACTTGGATTTAATTTTAAAGGATCATCATCTGTTAAATATTTACCTATTCTTCTAACAAAGTAGATAGGAAAATTATATGGATTATATCTGGTTGTAGCATTAACATGAGGATATCCTTCATCATCTACATAAATACTAAAGTTTGTGTCTTTTTGATAATCAGGAGCAACTCCTACATTATAATGTTCTTTAGCTTCAATCTCTCTTTCGTCTTTTGTAAGCCTATCATAACCTCCTTCTGCTAAGTAACCAACAGCACCAAATGCAGCGCCTCTTCGTATTCCTCTTCTCATCATTAACTGGCCTGCTTCTGTTGCTCCGTCTTTAATCATTTCACGGCCTAGTTTTATTTCTTGAAATGTTCTTCTCATTGTATTAGCAGCCATTCTTATTGATTCAGCACTAAAAGAAAAGAAGGTAGATATGACAGGAAGACCTCTTAATTTTTTTACTCCTCTAGGAAGAAAATCATAATTTTGTAAAACACTGCTAACAACATCTGATGCTTCTTGTTTGGTGTTTTCTATTCTGTATTTGTTAAACTTAGGATCTTCAGGTAAAAGATCATTAATTTTATTAAAAAATTTAGTTTCTTGTTTCCACATTCCAAGCTTAAATAATTCATCTCCAGACCTATAAGCAGTTGTAAATGCTTCGTTTAGATATTTAGCACCTGTAAATCGATACAAAGTATCAAGCATTTGCCATGTTTTGCCTTTTTTTCCTTTTGTAAATTCTTTAATTCCTTGTGTGTATTCGCTTGCTAAAATATTTTTACCAAATAAATTATATTCTGCAGCCTCTTCAAGTTCTTTTTGTATTTGTTTATCTGTTGTTTTTGCTCCTCTTCTTACAAGAAGTTCAAAACCTTTTGCAAATTCTTTACTAAACGGATTGTTTCCGTTTGCCAATGCGCCTATACCAGCTCCAACTACGTTAATAAACTGTGTTCCGTGAGAATAAATAGTATTAACGGCATGCATTAAACTTTTTACAAGTCCTCCTGTCCTTAACCATTTTGCAGCGCTTCCTTGACCGATGAATAAACTTATTTCGTCTACGTTCTGAATAAATCTTGCATTAGCATCGTTGGTATACATACCGCTAAGCTTACCATAACCTTCTGGAATTTGTACTTTAAATCCTGAAGGCGCTGTATTAAGATCTTTAAAAATATAAAGTCCTCTTCCTTGCTCATGTATGTCGTTATAAAATTTTTGTTCTTCTAATCTTCTTGCTGTTTTCGTTGCTGAAATTTCAAATTTGTCTAAAGGATCATCAATACGACCTAAGAATTTTTGTACGCTTGTAGGCATTTTAAGTCTTTCTTTTAATAAATTATTTAGTCCTTTATTTGAGTATTTTGATTTTACTCCCATTAAAGAAAAATAATCTTTTCCTTTTTCTGCTTTGGCCAGTCCTTCTATAATTGTATCTATAGCTGTGTCTAGTTCTTTTTGTGCAGAAGAAACTCGAATTTTATATTGCGCTAATGTTTCTCCTGCTTGTTGAGGAGCAGTTAATCTTCTGTTTAATTCTTTTCCTTTTGTTGTTTGTTCTAAATATTGTTTTTTAATATCAATTCTAGCTGCTTTTTCTAATGATCCAGAAGGATACCATTTTCCTGCTTCTCTTAATTTATAAGATTTTCTTACATAAAAACCAAGATTATCTATAATTTCTTCTACTTTCGTAGGATCCATATCTGGAAGCATTGAAAGCTTACGAGATAAGCTATCTTGATATTGTCGTAATGTTTTAACAGGTTCTCTAAGTTCTTCAGGAAGAAGTTTTAATTGACGATTAAACTCTTCTGTTTGTTTTACAGAAGGCTGAAAACCTTTGCTTGTTTTTATTGCTGGAAACCTTCTATCAGTGTATAAAATATTATCGATTTGTTTAAATATTTTATCTCTTTCTTCTGACCTTCCTACTGTAGGTATTTTTTCAAACAGTCTTTCAATTGTTGAACCAAAAGATGTATCAATGTTTCTTATAATATGAGCTATTTCAGTAAATTGTTTTTCTTGCAATCCTTGCATTTTTAAGTACCTTTCATGCATTTTTATAGGTACTCCTTGTCTAGGAGAAAAAGTTACTCTTAGCCTTTCAGCTACTGTTCGCATTACATCATTTTCAAAATATTTAGAATTTAAACTATTAAACCATCCTCCTTCTAACGCTTCTGTGTCTGCCGTTCCTTTTTGTACGTCTCCTCTTTGTTCTGCTCTTTTTCTTCTTTCAATCAAAGATTCTTTAATTTTATTGCTTTTTCTATTTTTAATAGAGTTATTGTAGCTTGTTTTAATTTGATCAACAAAAGCTTTTTTAACTTCTGCACTTTGGCCTTTTAAGTCTTTAAGCACTTCCATAAAAGCATCTGGAACTTTTATTCCTGACGTATCAATTTTACCTATTTGTTCTTTACCTGCCCTATATGTTCCACCAGCTACTTTAACTACTCCAGTAATTCCTAAAACAGCAAGAATAGACTCTCCTCCCATTTTTATACGAGCTTCTAATTCTGTATCGTCTTTATCATATTTAACAGGTTCTAAAATGTATTCTTCAAAAGAAGAAAACCAAGAATCGTCAGGAATCCATTCTCCAATAATGTTAGCTAAATTATCTTGCATTGGATCTAGAGCAAGTTGACCTGCAGCTTCAGCTTTAAGAAGCGCACCTGTTTTTTTAAACTTGTCAAAAGTCTTAATTGGAGCAGTTACTTTATTGACTCCTATGATTGCAGCGCCTAAACTTCCAAGCTCTCTTACAACATTTGGTCCTAAACCTTCAGGCCTTGTGATTGTTGGAGACATATATTCCCCTCGTTGTCTCATTTCAACATTTTCTTCGCCCACAGCAGCTTCGTATATATCTTGTAGAAGATATTGAGAAGCTTGTTTTTTTTGTTTTCTTGCTTGTTCTAGACCTTCTGGTTCTTTTTGAAAGTCAGACATGTATTTTTGATTTTCTTCAGATAAGAAAGCAACTCCTGAAGTAGGAGGTACGTAAGGGGTATCGATAAGGGTAGAAGCTCCTAAATTAAAGATCGCTTCAACAGGCTCTGAAAGAGCGCCACCGTAAGTTCTTTTTAGTTGGTTTTTTTGCTCTTCGCTTGCTGAATCATAAATTCGATAAAGTTCAAATAAATTAGTCATTTTATTTTTATTTTATGCCTAATGCTGCATCAAAAGCTTTATTTAATTTTTCTGCTTTATAAGCAGCCCCATCTAATATTACACGCACAAACTCTTCTTCGCTATACGTTTTTACCTGCATAGGCTCTCCATTTGTATCTGTTGTTAAAACAGACATATAACCACCATCTGCAAAAACACTTTCTCTATACGCAATCTGATATGAATCAGATAAATCAGACAAGGCCTCTGAATAAACAAGTTGTTGAATTTTAGATAGGCTTATCTCTTGTGCTTGCGCTCTTATTAGATCTATTTCCGAAGCTGTAAAAGGAAGAGGTTTTTTTGCAGTTTTAGCATCGTTGTTTGCTTCTATGTAAGAAGTAAGCCTGATTAACGTGTTAAAATTGTCTCTTGTTTCGTTAGTAATTCCTTGAAGTTTATCAATTCTAGCAGATCTTTCAGATTTATAAAGATCCCACGTTCTTTGTTCTTTTGAATTTAATTTACTATAATTAAAAGGAACTGTTTCCTCTGGATCAGGAACTAAAGGATTAAGGTAGTCTAGTCCTTGTGTCATTAAAGAAAATCTTTCTTTTGACATGTTTTCAGGTACAATCCTTTTATCTAAACTTGTAAAGTAATTACTATCAAATATTTCTAATCTATCACTTAAATCTTCTATTATACCATTAAAATCAATTCTTTCTTGATAAATAATACTTTTAATATCTGAAGGCTTATATTTTGTTTCAGCAGAATCTAAATTGATTCGTTCTAAAACATTTTGAAATAGTCTTGTATCTAGATTCATAGCGTTAATTCTACTTTTTGCTTCTTCTTGACTAAAACCTACATCTAAATTGTCTGGTTCAAACAATTCATCGGATGTTCGATAAACAGGCAAACCAGTTCTTGATGTCTTTCCTCTAATATCATAAGCACTTTCTCCTTTAAAAGTAGTAGGAACTATAAACGGATCTAACTGTTTACTATTGTCTATATATTGTTTTTTATATATTTTTTCTAGTTTTATAGCGTCTCTTTCTATAAGAGTTAATGACTCATCTATATCAGTCGTAGTAGGATCATCTTTAGGAGAAAAACCAAAAATATTTTTTACTCCTTGAATGCCTGATGCTGCCCAACTTCTATTTTTTGGCTGTAAATAAGCTTGTTGTTGTGCAAAATAGTAATCTTCAAAAGGAAGAGCAGCTTCTTCTAGTGTTTGTCTTCTAAGAATTTCAGCTTTTCTTATTTCTCTTTCATTAACCTCTGTAGCAGGATCATCTTCCACATAAATTTTAGGAAGTTTTGTTATAGGATCTACTTCATATATTCCTTTTTCATTTGTTCTATATCCCATTTTTGCAAATAGATTATCTCTAAGCTCGTCAGAAACATTTTTAATATCTTCTTTTCTTTTTGCTTGCGCCCATTCAGAATTTTTTCCAAGTTCTCCACCTGCAGTAGTCCAAAAATTAGGATCAGCTTCATCTAATTGTCTTTCTGCCATTAGTTCAAAATAATCTGGAGTGTTCTGATACTTTTCAAACTCTTCAACAACTTTTTGAGTTCTTTCGTGTTGTTGTGTTATTTTTGCATTTTCTAAAATTTTTAGCTTGTCTAGCTCTCTTAATTTTAAATTAGAGTCTCTTATCATTCTGTTTTCTCTAGCATTTAAAAACCCTAAAATAGCAGCACCAATAAGTCCTTTCCTTCCTGTAGAGCCATAGCTACTCATATAAGCTCTAGAAATATCTTCCCATGTATTATTTTCTTCTAACATATCTAAAGGATTTTTTGACATCTTTATTCTCCTCTACTTAATAAACTGTTTTGTGTTTCTTTTTCTACTTTTTCTAAAAGACTTGGAGAAAGTTCTATTTCTTCAATTTTTTCTTTTATTTCTGTAGGAATTGCTTGTGGATTTACTCTAGAACTTGCTTTCTTTTTTAAATCTTCTAAAGTTGTTACTTCTTCTTCCATTTTTTCAACAGAATTTTTTCTGTTTTTTAAAGGTTCATCACTTAAAAATTTATCTCCAGATTCTAGTACATATTCTATTTCTGCTTTTTCTGCTAAAGCCATAATCATATACATAGTTGGCTCCATTAATAAAAGCATTAAATCTGGATTCCATTTTCCTTCAATAAAACCAGTATATAAAATAACACTTGCAATATCTATAACTCCTACTCCACTTCCAACAGAAAGTAAAACATTAGATGCTGCTTCAGGTTCAATTAAAGCATCAAAAACAACATGCATTCCTTCTCTTGGATCTGTGATTTCTGGAGATCTTTCCCAATTGTAAGGCTGCTCTTTAGCGTTTGTTAACGATTGTCCAGGAACAGGCCTTCCACGATCTATGGAGTTTTCTAAATATTGAATGCCTTCTTGTGTTAATTCCATGTTTTCTATGTCTCCTTATTATCCGTATGTTGCAGTTGGTGTATATACTTTAGGTAAACCAATTGTTGTGCTTGGGAAATTTAATGCATTAGGATTCACCAAACCTGTCATAAATGTACGTGATCCTGTTCCAAAAACAAGACCTTGTCTTGGATCATTTATTTGTTTCATCTTAGTCATTACGTCTTCTGGTCGGTAGCCTGTTGGAAGTGGTCTAATATTAGCATCTATTGAACCTTCTTGTATAGCTTGAGGCATAACAACTCCTGGTGTTGTAAAGTCTGGTTCACCTCGAATCATGTCCATAGCTACTCCTGTTACTACACCTTTCGCTGTTTCTTGTAAAAATTCTTTAGGGCTGTCAAATTTTGATACAATATTAGATCCAAAATCTCTTAAAAATTCTCCTGCTGATCTTCTTTCAATATATCCACCGCCTTCTGCCAACGGAATATTTCCTTCTGCCAATGATTCAGTTAAAGTTTTATCTGGAGTTATCATTTGTGGAGGATCTAATAAACTTCTTTGTCCTATTGCTGTTTCTGAAGTTGCTGTTCCTGTATACGCTCCTGTAGAATCTAATTTTGAAGAAAGCGTTTTAGGATCTACTCCTGCTTCAATTCTTCCTTGTACTGGATCATAAAGATCTACTGTTCTATTAGGATCAAAAAACGTATTGTTTACAGCATCAACTGATTCAGTAATACTACTAGATACATTTACTGCATCAGGATTAATCATTCCGTTAGAAGACATAGTTTCTGCTTCTATGTGGTTTAAAGCTGTTGTAGCAGCTTCTGAATTTGAACCAGCGTTTGCAACATTTTCAATCACTTGTTCAACTCCACCTGCTGTTTGTCCTGTAGTTGATAGTTGTCCTGCACCTGCACTCACTGCGTCACCTGCACCTCTTTTTGTTGCGGTAACAGCTATTTCTTCTATGGCTGCACCTGCTGCCTCAGTTGCACCTGCTGTTGCTGCCTCAGTTGCACCTGCTGCCGTAGCCTCTGCTGCTGCCGTTGCTGTCGCTTCTCCTGCTGCTTTTGCACCAAATTTACCAATTAAGTTTTTAGCAACTGCACCCATAGCCATAGACAAACCAATCATGCCTACGATTCTACCAAGTTTAGAACCCATTAATTTCTTAATGCCTTTTTTAACTTTTCTTCCTAGTCTTCTTAAAAATTTCATTTTTGTTTTATTTTCCTCTTACTTAATATTATGGATTAGGTCCACTACTTCGTCTTGATGTATAGCTTCCTCCTCCAGAAGTAGCATAAGCTGTTGTTAAAGATCCAGCAAAATTAGAAACGATGTTAGTTAAATAGTCTTTATAAGTTGAACCTGCTTTACCTTCATTTGCTAAAGCTGTAGCAACAATTTGAGCTTTTCTGTTTTCTTCGTTTTCTGCTGCTCTAAAATCAAAATCAGCTTGATCTCTTAGTTCTTGCCAAAGAAAAGCCAAAGCTTGTGAACTCATTTGAAAAGCGTTCTGAGCATTCTGTGCGTTGATAGCATTTTGTGCAGCAGTATTTATAGTATTTGCTTGTCTTCTCCACTCTACATTAGAAGCTTCAACTGCTGCTGCATTTTGAGCATTCCATTGATTTCTTGCAAAATCTTGTTGTGCATTAAACTGATCTACTTGAGTAACCAACTGTGAATTAAATTTAGAAATGTCTGCTTCAATACCTACTCTTCTTGCTTCTGCTGCATTGTTTTGAGTTGCGTTGAATTGTGACATTGCATCATTACGAGCAGCATTGTTCATGTCTATTTGAGAAGATAAGTTAGCCATAAATTGATTTGTTTGATTCTCACTTGCTGCATTAAACTGAGCAGCAGCATTACTAGCAGCTTGGTTGCTTAACATTCTTTGTTGAGCTTGTTGAGCTTTTAAAACTTCTGTTTGTTGTTTATTGTTTAAATTAGCCATATCCATATTTAAAAATGCTTGAGCATTCTGAGCAGAAAGCCTAGTATTTGCATCAAGCTCTGCTAAATCTAATCTAGACATATTTGCAGCATTTTGTAAAACTGCTTGCTGTTCTTGACTTGCATCCGTCAAAGCAATTGTTTGTAAAAATTTACTGTTAGACAAACGTGCTTGTGTTTCGTTGTTTAAATTAGTCATGTCCATATTAAAGACTTTATCAGCATTACTAAGTGCTGTTTGTTGTCTCATTTGAGCATTCATTTGCTCTGCTTGTGCCTCAATATTTCTTTGAGACATTACACTTTCTTTTATAGACTGTGCATTGCTCTGTGCTAAAGGCATAGCACTTTGTATAATTGCATTAAACAATGCATCTCTACCTACTGTAGAAGCATCTAATCCACGCTGTGCTAACATTTCGTTTACTGCTGCAACTGCAGGTCTAGCAAAAACAGGAACTTCTCCTGATTCCATTCCTTCTAGTAAAGAGTTTAATTGTGTTGATACTAAAGCTTCTTCAGGAAGACCAGCGATCATTCCTCGTTCTTCTTCGCTGTAATCCATAAGTTCGTCTTCTAAAACTTCAGGATCGTTTCCTATTAGATTAATTTGATCTTCACTTAAACCTGCTCTTCTTAATTGTTTTTTAGCACGAAGAACTCTTGGTAAATTAGTTCCTGCTATTTTTGCAGCCTCTGCTTTTGCTTCAGGACTTAAAGTTCCTGTAGCTGCTTGAACTAAAGCATCTGCAGCTTTTTGTTGATCAACATTAATTCCTTCTGCAGATAATGTAAGAGAAGCATCTTGCATTTGTGCAATAGCTTGAGGACTAACTTCTCCAGTTTGTGCATCTATGACAGGTGTTTCAGTAACTTGAGCAGCCTCCATAGTGGCTGTTTCTACATCAGCAGGCGCTTGAACATCAGGAGCTACTTTTCCTGCAGTAACCGTTTCTGCTCTTGGAGCAGTTGCCATAGAAGCTTGTGCTTTTTGTTCTGGTGTAAGATCCGTCATGGTTGTTATTTCCATGTCTCTAACAACAGGTTGTCCTGTTTTAGGATCTATTCCACCAACTTTTTCAGCGTCTGGTATAACTGCTTCTCCGCTCGGACCTCTTCCTCCTGCTATTTGTTCAGCATATCTTTTAGGATCTTTAACAGTAATTGGAGGTTTTGGGGGTTTTGTTTCGTCATTACCTCTAGGAGTTCTGTCTCTTGGTCTTCTTCCTTCTGTGTTTCTTGTTTCACTTTCAGTAGTAGGTTGATCAGGAATAGGTCTGCCTACATTCGGATCAAAAGCAGGTGTCATTTCTTCTTGAGCAGGATCTTTAATAGGAGCAGGCCTATCTTGCCTAGCAGGTGTAGAAACCATAGGAGAAGGATCTGCTGTTATATTTCTATCTTTAACTTCTTTTTGAAGATCTCTTTCTGCTTGAACTTCTTGTTCCGCTTTAGAAGTATTACTTCTTCTTTTAGGACCACTACCTCTAGCCAAAGCAACTCTACCGCCTTGTCTCATATCAAGTCTATTACCTTTATTATATCTTTTTCTTGCCATTATTATTTACTCTCTTCAAAAAG
>MDSW01050760.1_pt1 | contig 12043 bp, 9 predicted proteins | sample 811171 | NCBI WGS metagenome assembly MDSW01 (sample SAMN05326641, study PRJNA326480) | marine metagenome | isolation source: seawater | place: Atlantic Ocean: North West | collected 2012
TAAATGTATTTTTAAACATAATATCTCCAAAACTAAAAAATTAAATAGAATCCTCTTTAATATATTATTAATAGATCAGCAGAATGTAATGTATTTTTATGTAAATATTTGTTACATAATTTCCTATAACAGTAATCAATTTGAATTGGTAAGTTTAAATCATGTAAAACATTAGAGTAAATATTGAAAATTGGAATAATAAAAAGAATATTTAAAGCTTACACAACTATCGGCCTAACATTTGGAAAGTGGATTCTACCAATATTTGCAGGTCTCTACCTGATCTCGCTAAGATCTATTAACTTCATATTCATGAAAATAGATTGGATATTCTTTCCACGTAAGATTAGCAGAAAAATAAAAAAACCTATTCTGATTGTAGGAAATCCCAGATCTGGAACCACATTCATACATCGATATCTAGCAAAAAATGATATCGGAAGCGGATCAAAACTATATCAATTAATTTTTACATCCGTAACGCTTCAAAAAATAATAAGACCGATACTACCTTTGCTTGAAAAAATTAGTCCTGCAAAGTTTCATTCTGATGAGATACACAAGACTAGCCTAGACTCACTGGAAACAGATGACCCCTCGCTTCTATTTAGATTTTTTGATGGATTCTTCTTATATGCATTTATTCTATCATGGGCTAAAGAAGATCTTCTTGACTGGTTTCAACCTAAGATAAGAAATAACTCTAGGAGAGACTTCAATTGGCTTGAGACCATGTGGAAAAGAACCCTTATAGCCTCTAATTCAGATAGGATGGTTGGAAAGTTATTTTCAATAAGTGTAAACATCCCTGCATTCTTAGAAAAATTTCCTGATGCCAAGCTTCTCTATATGGTGAGAGACCCTCTCAACGTTATTCCTTCTGGTCTTAGTCTCGTTACGGGTGTCCTAGATAGTATGTTTGGGTTCTGGAGTTTCCCTGAGGGGAAAAGACAGCATTTCATAAATAGGCTCTATCGAGCACTTGTAGAGCTTCAGCTTCGATTCCATGATGACTGGACGAACGGTAAAATAGACAAATCAAAAGTAGCAATAATTCAATTTGACAGAATGATGAATGACTTTGATGGACTTATGGATGAGGTGCTCCCATTTATCGGGCATAAGCCATCAGATAGTTTTATAAATGATATAAAAGAAACAGCGGACAAGCAAAGGGCATACAGAAGCAGTCACAAATATGATTTATCGAAATTTGGAATTACAGAACAGCAAATAAAGAATGACTGCGAGGTTATATACTCAACATTTCTATCGCACAGCATCCATATAGGGAAGGAAAATGAATAGGCGACTAACGATAGGTATCTTCCTATCCTATATTTTATCTGCAGGAATAAATCATCCAAACCATGGAACCCATGATAACTGGATTGAGCTACAGGATGAGAGTTTAGGTATATGGATTGCTTACAAAGAATATCCAGATATAACGTGGTGTAGAACAGCATCTATTCTTCCATATGGTTTTAATCAAATTTCCAATATAATTGAAGACTTGGGAGACTACCATAGAATTTTTGATAGGGTTACAGAGTCTAGGGTGATCAGTAATGATATCGTATATATTAGAGTTGATATGCCCTTCCCTATTTCAGATAGAGACTATATCGTTAAATATACAACTAGCAAAGATTCAAGTATCGCTTCACATAAATTTGAAGCTGTAAAGAATAATGACGCACCTGTGTACAGCAGTAGCGTTAGATTGGAAAATGCTGCTGGTGAATGGTATATTAAGAGAATCACAGATTCCTCTACAAGAGTTGTATATACATGGAATGGTGACCTGGGCGGTAGCTTCCCCTCTTATGCCCTTACAACCGCATGGGCAAAACAGGGCAGTGAAATGATTGAATGGCTGCAAGAATCTTTAGAAGAACTAAATAAGGAGTGACAAATGAGAAAATTTATTATTATTAATTTTCTAGTACTTAGCTTTACATTTTCCCAAGAGTCTCCATCACATATAAGTGGTGACGCTAATTTCTACTACATTTCAAAGCTAGAGGGCGGAGATATTATTACCCTGCCGTACCGAATGCTAAATTTATCTTGGGGGCATCAACATGAGCAGTTTCAAATATCAAGTAAATTCGCCATTGAATATAAACCACAACTAAATAACTACTCATTTAAAATGGATAACCCACAAGACTTCTTAGTCGATTTAAGAGAACTCTACATGTCATGGCAGCTGAATTTTGGAGAGATAAGACTGGGAAAGCAAATCCAGACATGGGGATTCGTTGATGAAAATAGTCCACTTGATAATTCCAGTGCATATGATTATAACTTTTTATTTGAAGCCGGGACAGAAAGGAAAATTGCTTCTAACTCTATGGCCATAGATATGTACTACAATAATTTTAAATTAGGCCTTACCACCACACCCTTTCATTCAATTAATAGATTGCCATCGAGCCATGCTGAGTTTCCAATTGATCTTCCTGTTACTCCAAATGAGTATCAGTTTATGGATATAGAGGATGTTAATGAGTACGGTGGATACCTTCAGCTTAATTCAGATATAGCAGATTTTGCATTAAGTTACTTCAGTGGCTATGATAGAATATATAATCTATCTGGAATTAATATACATGAGACTACTGGTGGAGAAATCTACTCAGAACCAGATACGGTATTCTCATATAGAAAGACAGATGTTATTGGTCTGAGCGCGCAAACATTCATTGGAGATATCTCATTAAGGGCAGACTTTGGATACTTTGACACAAAGGACCAAAATAAAAATGTGAGTAGGCCATACCCTAATCCACCAGCATTTCCATTCCTGAAAGATGAGCTAAACAGATCCACCCCTATACTGGAAAAATCAAAGTACTACCAAACAACAGTTCAGCTAGAATATACGCTACCAGCTGAAATTAATTTATTTGTACAGTATTTTAAGCACGACACAATAAGCTACAGTGCAGACTCTCCTCTTGAGGAGGGAGAGACAATAGATATCCCTCTTTTTCAACAGATTGATGGATTTAATCCCTATACATACTTCTACCCTGGAATGGGTTCGCCACTTGCACTTATGACACGAAATGCGTTGCTATTAGGCTTCGATAAATCTCTAAATGAGCGATTCAAAGTTCAATTCAGGAATTTAGTAGATATGGAATACAAGGGATACTTCGTTGAACTAGTTACTGACTATAGATTTACAAACAAAGTAACTGGAAATTTTGCAATCAACTACATAAGTGGAGATAAAAACCATCCAAATTCAAAATCAAATAAAGGTTCTGACTATAATAGGGCGCTTGATTATCCACTTAATCAAATGGAAGATTTCTCGCACTTTCGAATGCAGATCAAATATTCTTTTTAGGTGCTCTAAATTAATTTAAAATAATTTGCACTATTTGAACTACATCGAGAACATCTATATTGTCATCAGAATTAATATCAGCTGCGCAAGCTTGTGTCTCTGTGGGAGTAGAACTATCTAGAATAAAACCTACAGTATTAACAACGTCAAGTACATCAATAGACCCATCTGCGTTTATATCACCCGATACACAGTCTTCGCTACAATCCTGAAAAAGATCAATTGTAAATGAATAGTAGTTGGCCTCTAATCCAATTTCAAAATTATCAGAGGTTGCAACGCAATCCGGGACATCATCACAGAGGTTATTGCCACCACATGCAAAATAAGGCATAAATGAATTATCAAGACCACTCCAATCTAAATCTAAATCGCAAGTTGACTCTGGAATACTTGAAAGCTCATTGCCAAAAATATACAGGTATGTTAGTGAGTTCATATCTGAAATATCTGGGAGTGTTGCGATTGCATTGTAACCTAGGTCTAGATACCAAACCTCAGAAAGGTTATTAATAGATTCTGGAATACTTACAATGTCATTATTAGAGGCTATTAACAGCTGCAGTTGCGATAAATCTCCAATTCCATCGGGAAGTGAGGTTAGAGCATTCTTATCAACCTGCAGAGTCGTTATATTCTCAAGTCCTGAAATTGACTCAGGGAGTGCGGTTAACTCAATATTTCCACCTTGAGAATAATTTCCTACCTGAATTCTTTTAAGTCTTCCATCAAGCCAATTTTGAGACCCCATGTATAGTGGATCTAAATTAAAAATTCCATTTAATGAAGCTATATCTTCTATAACCTGGAGATCTCCCTCATGGAAGCAAGACGACTGATCAAAGACGACGCATGAGTTGGGGACATCTAGCACCTCGATAAATCCCTCATTGCAGGTCGATGATGGAATTAGGTTAATAACCATTTCTTCTAAATCTGATGGCACTCCACTTGAAATATTTTCATGGAAAGCTACTTCACCATTCGCATCAATTAAGTACAAATCTCTCTGACCTGCTCCCCAAGAGCTCCAAACAGGAAATGCGCCCTCATCTGCTGTTACTGGTGTATTGTTTGAATTTGTCCAATTTGATAAGGCGCTCATATGTGAATCTTTTCCAACGCCAATCAGTTTTACGCTATCATAGCCGTTTGCAAGTAGACTTTCATGTAGATCACTTAACTCCCCGAACCGAGAAGTACAGAGCCCTCAGTTGTAGTGGCCAAAATATACAATAGAGACACTACCAGATGGACTAACTACCTGCTCGTAAGATGATGATGTATTGTTTAAATCTTCCAAAGAAAAGTCATACTGCCCAAATCCAAAAGATAATAAAATTGATGAAAAAGCTATAATCATATAGGTCATTTGATCTCCAAATAAAAATTAAATATTCAATAAGAAAATATTAAAATCTATAAAACAATAATACATAATAATTGTAAAAATATATTACATGTTTATTTGATATATATTAGTTCTTTTACGCTTGTCACTTCTACTGACTCAAAGCTAATAAAGTATTTCCCGCTAGCAAGATTTTGTGGCGTCCAAGTAAAATTATGCTCTCCAGGGTTAAGAAATCCTGAATAAATATTCTCAATGAATTTTCCATTCAAATCATAGATATTGACATCTGCATTACTTATCATCTCTTTGACCTGGAGCTGAATGAAAGCAGATGGATTAAATGGATTAGGATAGGCGTTGATAGGGCTGTAGGTATTGGGTATTATCTGATTTGATAGGTCATCTAAGGTAGCGTATACCGTAAAGTTATAGATTTTTTTAAAGTTGCGATTACTACTTGATTCAAGTATTAATTCAAGGTCATTATAATCTGGCTCACCCTCATCAGATGCATAGGGATGCCCTGTTAGTGATATTACTTCACTCTCTCCAGCATCTATCTGAATCGATCTCTGCGTGTATGGATACCAAATATCTTGGCTTGTACTTTGAAATGAATAAATAAACTCATCGCTAGCTGACCCATTATTATGTATAACAAAATCAACTCGAATACTATCTAAGAAAGGAACATAAATTCCTGAAGCTGGATAATATGGAGGATCAATTGAAGTATAGCCTGGTGCAGTGATACACCCTTCAACTGGATATAAGCTACTAACTCTATAGGCTCTATGAATCAAACCAAGATTCAGATTATACTTTGCCTCCCAAACTAAATCTTGATCATTAGATATCTCAAGAGTTGTTCCTCCATCACCAACCGTAGATATGAGATAGTTACCATTATCTAATTTCTGGACACCTCCTGATGCATGCCCAAATAAATCTTCAGCCAAGTTGTACTCCCATACAATCTCCGCATCGCAGCCACTATCTGTTTCGTTTGGATTTATTTCAATCGCCCTTGATATTGGGTGACTTAAATTAGAATTAAAATCATCACTCAAATTTCCATTATCTAAGGTTACTATATTTCCATTCTCCAATGAATTTACGCTGTGCTGCCAGCTAAAATCGAGTTCGTGTCCGCAGTCAACATCCCCAGAGGGCATCTGCTGACCTAGGTTCCATATAATATTCCCATTATTTGGGTCACTGTAATCGCTGAAATTAAAATATATTTTAGTTATTCTAGATAAATGCCTACATGAAATATAGATGGCGCTATCTTCAACGCTGTAGGAAATAGCATTTACATGTGTCCAGTCATACCTAAATAGATTAAACGCTAAATCCCAGCTTCCCGCATAGATACCATCATCATAGTAGACACCATCATAATCATTGGTGCTGTAGTAATCAAAGGTATCCCATTCCCAAATAGGTTCATCCGTATCGTTGTCCCATATAATTAGCTTATCTCCTACCCATGGGAAGTTATTTCCATTGCACATACCTGCGCCGAACATTCCAATGCATGCACCGTACCAGGGACCAGATTCTGGGACAGGTAAATTCTGGATAGATTCAGCTATGCCTATATAGTTACCATCAGGAAGTCTAAGTAAATCATGATGAACAAATTCATCATTAGGTTCCTCCCAAATGTAGTTATTATTTAAGTCTAGCTCCACTCCAGGATATGAATTCTCTAGCTGAGGATTATAATGACAGCCATAGAGCTCGCCCTTAAAGTTAGTATTATACATTATTATTTTATTATCCTGCGTATTCCATATTTCATTACCATCTCTATCAAAAGCAGCACTGAAATTTCCATCCAGTGAACCAAGGAACGTTACTCCATCTTGGTAGGAATTGCTGTCATAAACTGTTATAGTTGGAGTCGTAACTGAACTTAGAATTGTAAATGTCTGGCTTGAGGTCCAGTCTCCATATGCCCCACTACTGAAGAGAGGTCTTATTCGCCAGTAGTACTGACCTTCCCAATTTAGATTATCTTCATCTATATAGATAAGTGACACTACGCTATGAGATACTATTATATCCTGAAACATATTATCAGTAGATACCTGGATCTCATAGCTAATTGCATTAATTGACTGCTCCCACTCAAATAGGACATGAGTATAACTAAGTTCTGAGTCATTTTCAGGACTAATCAATCCAGCATATAAAAAAGTAGTAAATAGCGCAATAAGATAGCAGTCTCTCATCTAGCTGGCATCCTTTTTAGGTTCATCTCATGAAAACTCTTATCATCAATACCTGCATTGATTATCATTTCTGTGAATTCTAAATGAGTTTCATGTTTTGATTTTACATCAATTACACTTATCTCTTTAACTAAATCATATCCCTTGATGTTCATATATTTTATTTGTTTAGTTTTCATGAGTGGCCCCTTATTACTGTAGGACTCTTCCTTTGTAACTAATAGATTCCGTCTATCAATCCAACTTATATGTTTACCGTAACTCGATTTCAACTCTTCCTTCGGATAGCTTATCAATATATAAGTAGAGTCATCTACAGCATCGAGGTCATAGGTGAAGTCATCTAAACTTCGATTATACAGATCTTCAAAAGTGAGATCAGAGTTCATGAAACTCTCAGATTTTTTTCTAGAAGAAATTTTTCTTACCTTTTTAAAAGCAGGGAGCCACATTTTCATAAGATCTTTGCCGTCGTCACTCTCAATCTTGTAGAGAGAAATACCTTTGTCTTTTGGTGGGGATACAAACCAGATCATTTGCTTCTTCCCACCATCTTTACTATGGGAAATAAGTATAGACTCAAGTGAATTTCCTCTCTTATCTTTAAGGGTCATAACCATTGTTGACTTTATATCAGTGGGAGCTTGTCGTGAGGCCATCATACCAGCAACTTCATACCCAGACTGACAAAGTACCCAAGATGTCAGCAGTATAAATTTACAGGACCTCATACTCCTCCTTAACTGAGCTGCCATAGCAAATAAAATCAGGATTTAAAAGATTCTGCTTATTATAAACTAGCTCTTCTTCTGTATTAGTATCTGTCAGAAATCCACCTGCATACTTTAGCACTGCATGTCCTGCTCCAGAGTCCCATTCCATCGTCGGCCCTAACCTGGGATATATATGAGCACTTCCATCGGCAACTAAACATATTTTAAGGGAACTCCCCATATGTATAATCTCATGTCTTTCAAATCTATTTAAGTAGTTCTGCAATTTTGAACTTGGATGAGATCTACTAGAAACTATCTTTATTGGATTATGAGAGTTATTTATAACAGAGATCTGTTCAGGGGAAGAGTCGCTATTTATTTTAAATGACCCAACCTCTCTAGCACCATACCAGAGCGTATCTTTTGTTGGAGCATAAACGACTCCAGCTATTGGCTGGCCTTCCTCAATCAAGGCGATATTAACTGTAAATTCACCATTCCTCTTTATAAATTCCTTGGTTCCATCAAGAGGATCTATTAACCAAAATAGATTCCATCCCTTTCTATCACTGTAATCAATTTTCTTACCTTCCTCAGATAGGATAGGTATATCTGGATACAGCAGAGATAGTTTATCTGTAATAACCTTATTAGATCTTCTATCAGCATCTGTTAGTGGGGAGAGGTCATCTTTAAGGGTAACGTTAATAGTTCCGTTGTAAACATCAAGTATCTCATCTCCAGCCTGCCTTGAGATTTCAATAAGATTATCTAGAGCAGTACTTAAATTCATCTAGCTTATATATCCCTCTTTCTCAAGAAATAGAATCACCTTCTGTATTGCCTCTTCTTCAGTAATATCTGTAGTATCGATACTCAGACAAGGGTTCTCTGGTGCTTCATAGGGATCATCTATACCCGTAAACCCCTTAATTTTACCCTGCCTGGCCATTGCATAAAGCCCCTTAGTATCTCTTCTCTCACATGTCTCCAGTGGCGTTGAAACATGAATCTCAACATAATTTCCATAATCAGAAATCAGTTTCCTGTTTTCCTCTCGACTATCTTTATAAGGTGCAATAGGTGCGCAAATTGCAATTCCCCCATTCTTGGTAATCTCACTGGCCACAAATCCAATCCTTGTTATATTGAGATCTCTATGCTCTTTAGAGAAGCCTAGTTCACTAGATAAATGAGTCCTAACTATATCTCCATCCAAAAGAGTGACAGCTCTTTTTTCATATTCCTTTAATTTTACCATTAATCCATTTGCGATTGTAGATTTTCCAGACCCTGATAGTCCTGTGAAGAACAATGTTAGCCCCTGATTTTCTTTTGATGGATAAGACATTTTAAGTTCATCTACTATTTCAGGATAAGTGAACCACTCAGGAATATCTAGATGATGTTCAAGCCTATGCCTAAGGTCTGTACCAGATATATTTAACTTTTTTAAGTTATCAGGCACGCTATCTATTGCCATATACTCAGATTTCTCCTCAACATATACCATCATCTTAAATTCAACCATATCAATACCAATCTCATCAGAATACTTTTTAAGGAGATCCTGTGCATCATACGGGCCATAGTAATCGTTCCCATCTTGATCTTTTCCTGGTCCTGCATGATCTCTTCCAATTACAATATGCGTACATCCATAATTTTTTCTAATAAGTCCATGCCAAAGCGCCTCTCTTGGTCCTGCCATTCTCATTGATAGAGGTAATAGACTAAGCATAGTTGTGCCCTCAGGGAAATGTTTAAGAATTTTTTGATAGCACCGTACCCTTGTAAAGTGATCTATATCTCCAGGCTTAGTCTGCCCAACAACTGGATGAATTAATAGATTTGCCTGAACCTCAGTCGCAGCTCTGTAGGCTATCTCCTTGTGAGCTCGGTGCATTGGGTTTCTAGTTTGGAATGCAACAATTTTCTCCCAACCCATCTTCTCAAATTGTTCTTTTAGTTCTAATGGAGAGTGACGTAACAAGGGATAATCGTAGTGTTTTGGGCTCTGAATCGATGTTATCTCTCCTCCGATATAAACGCTTTTAGTGATATTAAGTAAATTATTAACTCCAGGGTGGTGGCTGTCTATACTCCTAAATACTGCCTCTGCCTCTTTGCTTTTATCTGGACTCCATATATCACTAACAGTTAAGAAAGCAACCAAGAAACCTTCTTTCTCGCGTAGTGCAATTTTAGAGCCTACTTCAATTGAGTTATCAGATATGTAGCTGTTATCTACATCCAGCATTATAGGGATAGGCCATACCTCGCCACTTGATAGACGCATATCACTTAGTACAGATTCGTAATCATCCTTACCGAGAAATCCATTTAATGGTGAGAATGCTCCATTCATAATTAACTCTACATCGCATAGCTGTCTATCAGTCAGCACTAAGCTCTTAAGCGCAGCTGACTCTACTTTATACTCTCTTAACTTATCTACTGAAATTATCATATCTTCCCTAGTTTTTTTGTTGAAATTTCTATTGCTGTCCCCATTAGAATAAATGTCCCAAATGATGTTGATATCATCGCAAAAATCATTAGCCCGCCCATATAATTAAGGGGAACTAAATCTGAAAATAATAGTGCAGCAAAACCCATATTTGATACAACATCAAGCATTATAGGGTAGCCGACATCATCCATTGTCAAGGAACTAAGCTTCGATGGATTACTCTCTTTACGAGAATGCCTTCTGTAGCTTGATATATAATGTACAGCAAAGTCAACGCCGACTCCTATTATTATTGATGTGAGTAGCGCAGTCAAGTGACTGAGCCTAACTCCAAAGATTCCCATAAGACCAAAATTAAGTATAACTGCCGATGTTAACGGAAGAACTGATAGCATCGCCCAGATGATTCTCCTAAAGAATATATACGAAACCATAAAAATAGCAACTATAGATACAGCGATGCTGATAATAGATGATTGAATTATCATTGATATGAATTCCTTTAGCATTATCATTAAACCACTTGACTCTATTTCAAGATTTCCATTAGAAGTTTCATCTATAAAGACTTCGATATCATCAGATATTCTTACTATATCATCTGTTGAAAGCGAAGTCAGATAAGTATGAATCATTCCTGTTTTGTATGTTGTTGTATTAACAACCGTAGTTTTTTGATCACCTGGAAGCATAAATAATAAATTTCTAACTTGATTTAGGCTATCTGGTATTCTGTAGTACCCCTCATCATCATAAAGTGTCTTATGAGCCTCTTTTACCATATCTGAAAGAGACACAGACATCTTAACCTCTGGATGAGTTTCAACATAGCTTTGTATATCAGAAATCCTATTTAAGGTCTCTGGACTGTCCATATCCGCATTGACTCTCATAAGGAAGCTCATCGTCCCTCCAAAATTCTCATCTACAAATTCTGTGCTCTGCCTGATTGAGTTCCCTGGCTTAAAAAATTTAATTATATTGACTTCAACTTTTAGAAGGAGTATCCCAGCAAGTCCCATAGCAACACAACTGATTCCAATAAGTAATGTATTCCTTGGATGTAAAAATATTATCTTACCCATAGAGTTAGTCAATTTTTCTAAATAACTAATGCTGGATATGCTAATTGAATGCACATCCCAATTTGAAATTAAGAGCATTGATGGAAGAAGTGTGTTTGATAGGTACCATGCCCAAAAAATTCCAAAACTTATCACAATTCCGTACCCCATCATCTGATCAATCGGAGAGTAGATCATCGCAAGGAATGCAATGATTGTTGTAATTGAGGTAAGGAAAATGGGTAAGGAAAGCGAACTCATAGTCGAGCTCACAGCCTCTTTTTTGTTAGAAGATACTCTAAGCTGCTTAAAGAAGTGTGTTACTACATGCACCCCATCAGAATTTGCAATAGTCAGCAGCACAATAGGCATTGAGGTGCTAATCATTGTAAAATTAAAAATTACATTCCCAGTTAAATAGAACATCCAACCCATGAATCCATTCATAGACACTAGAGACAAAATAATAACCATCAGTATCATCATCACTCCCTTTACATTCCTTATATTCAAATAAAGAAACAGGACCATTATAAATAATCCTGCAAGGATTAGTCTTGATGCATCTGATTTAATTAGCTCTGGGACAGCGCCCGTTATATATGGGTTTCCAGCGTAATGAACATCATATCCTTCTAGATATTTTTCTGCTATTGGAGTAACCTCTTTCATTAGGTCTGCGTTATTCCTATATGTATTATCATAATTCATGACAAGTGAACGAACCGCAATGGCTGTAAACGTCTCATCGTTGCTTACTAATCGACTTTTTGTATCTGGATTTCTATCTAGGTATATTTGTGCATTTCTTATATTTTGTTCAGATATAATA
>MDSW01084610.1_pt1 | contig 12042 bp, 14 predicted proteins | sample 811171 | NCBI WGS metagenome assembly MDSW01 (sample SAMN05326641, study PRJNA326480) | marine metagenome | isolation source: seawater | place: Atlantic Ocean: North West | collected 2012
GGCGGCGGCGAAATTTATAAATTGGGACTTCCCTTTGCCGATAAAATTGAGCTTACCCGCGTACACGGCACCTTTGCCGATGCCGATACTTATTTCCCCGAATTTTCAGAGGAGAAGTGGGAGCTTGTTTCCCAAGAAGAACACCCCAAGGACGAAAGGCATGACTATTCCTTTACGTACGAAACTTGGGTGCGAAAATAATGAACTCCAAACCCCAAAGGTTTCAAAAACTTTTGGGGTTTTGCTTCCAAAAAAAGCTCTTTTGAAAACAATCTTAAAACATATTGCTTCCCAAAATAACTTCAACCGTCTCGATAGCAAACCCCTTTCAGGCGGTGACATCAACGAAGTATTTCTGCTAAATTGTTCCGAAGGAAATTTTGTGGTCAAGATTAACAGCGCCTCAAAGTTTCCCGCTATGTTTGAAGCGGAGGCAAAGGGATTGCAATTGCTGAAAGAGAACAGTAATTTTAAAATTCCAAAGGTGATTGCCACAGGAACCTATCAAAACACGGCCTATTTGATATTGGAATATATTCCCTCGGGAAAACCATCGAAAAACTTTTCGGAAAAATTTGCCGAGGCGCTTGCGAGCCTGCACAAAACAACTGCTGGGGATTTTGGATTGGACCACGACAACTACATTGGCAGTCTTCCGCAACAAAACGGTTTTTGTAGTTCGGCTCCGGAATTTTACATCACTCAGCGTTTGGAGCCACAGTTTAAAATGGCCGCAGAAAACGGTTTTCAGTTTAAGAATTTAGTGGGATTTTTTAAGAATATTTCCGAAGCAATCCCGAAGGAGCCCCCGGCTTTAGTCCACGGCGATCTTTGGAACGGCAACTATATGGTTTCAGAAACTGGCAAGCCGGTTTTGATAGATCCAGCCGTAGCCTTTGCGCCGCGCGAAATGGATATTGCAATGATGAAATTGTTCGGTGGGTTTTCCGAAGAAATTTTCTCCAATTATAATGCTCTTTTTGCTTTAGGCGAAGGCTGGAAAGAACGGCTTCCCCTTTGGCAATTATACTATTTGCTGGTACACCTCAACCTTTTCGGAAGTGGTTATTTATCGCCGGTCAATTCAGCAATAAAAAAATATTCATAGAATTAATCCTATTTTTGTATTTCTAAACCAATCGACAATGAAAGCATATATATTTCCCGGACAGGGTGCCCAATTTACGGGAATGGGCAAAGATCTTTACGAAAATTCCCCAAAGGCGAAAGAGCTGTTTCAACGGGCCAACGAGATTTTGGGTTTTGATATTACCAAAATAATGTTTGAGGGTACCGCCGACGAACTGAAGGAAACCAAAGTAACGCAGCCAGCTATATTCCTCCACTCCACTATTTTGGCAGAAGTAATGGGCAGCAAGTTCCAGCCAGATATGGTTGCCGGACATTCCTTGGGTGAAATTTCGGCCTTGGTGGCCAACAGGACGCTTGCCTTTAGCGATGGCCTGCAATTGGTTTATAAACGAGCCTTGGCAATGCAAAAAGCCTGTGAGCAAACGCCATCAACCATGGCAGCAGTTTTGGGACTCGACGATCATTTGGTTGAGGAAATATGCGCCAACACGCCAGGCATTGTGGTTGCCGCAAATTATAACTGTCCCGGCCAATTGGTAATTTCCGGCGATGTGGATGCCGTGGGAAAAGCCTGCGAAAGTTTAAAGGAAGCCGGCGCACGCAGAGCTTTGATTTTGCCCGTTGGCGGCGCTTTCCACAGTCCGTTGATGGAACCTGCTCGGGAAGAACTGGCGGCCGCCATTGAAGCTACCCAATTCACCGCACCTGCTTGCCCAATTTATCAGAATGTTTCAACTTTTGCCGTGACTGATCCTTCAGAAATAAAAGAAAACCTCATCTTCCAACTCACGGCTCCAGTAAAGTGGACGCAGAGTGTTCAAAATATGATAAAGGATGGAGCAACGAAATTTATAGAAGTAGGTCCCGGAAATGTTTTACAGGGATTGGTTAAAAAAATTGATGGTTCTGTAGAGACCGAAAAAGCGGAGGTGTGAATTCGTTGATTCGAAAAATAAAAAGTTCTGGGTAAAATTAATTATTCAGAACTTTTTTATTTAAAAAACTGTTTCATCTCAATTGATCAAATTATCCGTTCCTCTATTGTAGAACAGCTTCCGCTCCTCCTTGGGAACAAGGTCTCCTCCAGTGGCCCAAACAATATGGGTCGCGTTTTCCATATTTATTTTGTGTTTTGCTGCGTAATCGATTTGTGCAACCATTTGTGGGCCGATCAGGCCAGCAGTTGCCGAAGGTTCCAGGAAAATTTTTTCGCTGTCCATCAGTTGTGCCAATAAGGTAAAAAGACGGTTGTCTTCAATGGTATAAATTCCACTTACAATATGGTTGCTGATGTTTGTGGCAAAATTGGACGGACGCCCAACCGCCAACCCATCCGCTTCGGTCTTATTGTCTATTCCAATATCGTGGACGCTTATATTGCTCATTTCACCCGTAACCAAACCTGTTAAAACGGCGGGGGAATGTGTTGGTTCCACATAGAAACAATGCACATCGTCCCCATAAATTTGTTTCAGGCCAAAAGCCGTTCCGCCCGGGGAGCCGCCAACGCCGCAAGGTGAATATACAAATAAGGGATTATCGGCATCAACCCGGATATTGGCTTCCTCCAATTGTTTTGCCAATCTGAGTGCGCCCACAGTATATCCAAGAAATAATTCGTTTGAATTTTCGTCATCCACGAAATATGCCATTGGGTCGGCGTTTGTTTTTTGTCTTCCCGCAAGAATGGCCTCGCTGAAATCGCCAGTAAACTCAACTACTTTCACGCCCTTGAAACGCAACAAATCCTTTTTCCATGTTTTGGCATCGGCAGACACATAAACGATGGCCTGAAAACCAAGTTGGGCACTAATAATTCCAATGCTCAACCCGAGATTTCCGGTAGAACCGACCCCGATTTTATATTTGCTGAAAAATTGCTTGAATTTATCTGAAGTGAAAATGTCATAGTCATCTCCCCTACTTAGAATTCCTGCGTTTATTGCCAATTCCTCGGCATAATGAAGTACTTCAAAAAAGCCGCCTCTCGCTTTTATGGAACCTGCGATGGGAAGGGCATTGTCGCATTTTAAGAAAAGACGCCCCTGTATTTTTGTGCTTTCTTGATTTAAAAGTTCCTTCATATTGTGAATTTCCGTCAGCGGTGATTCAAGGATACCGTTGTTCCCCGCAGTTTCGGGAAAAGCTTTCACAAAAAATGGCGCAAATCGTTCCCATAATTTGGCGGCAGCTTCCATATCTCCCTTTTTAATTGAAAAAGTGGGCATTTCCACTTTCAATTTATTGTTCGGATTAAGCCAGACCACAGGTTTTAAAGCTATAATCTCCTTTAAAATGGGAGCTTGTTTTACGAAAGAATTTATTTTATTTTTTGAATACATCCTTTATAATTTACAAATGAAATTAGGACATTACGAAATGTAACAATTAATTGAATCCCCTCGTATTTTGTACAGATCAGGAATTGCGTGCAACATCTTCTACCCGTTTTGTGGAATCTGCCTTATTGAGGCTCAACCGTACCGTACTGGTCTCCAATGCCTTTAAATCGTGGGGCACACCGCCGTCAAGCGCAACCAAATCTCCCTTTTTCAAATGGCAAATAGTTCCGTTTACGCCAAAATCGATTGCGCCTTCAAAAATTTCGACTACTATGGGGAACGATGTTTTGTGCTCCTTCATAACCTGGCCCTCCCTAAATGTAATTCTAATTTCCTTGCAGGCCTCGGTATCAATTAAAACTTGGATGGCCGGTTTGGTATCATTGTATTGCAGATCTTTAATAAGTGATGCTGTTTTCATAGTTATATTTTTAAATTTTCATTTTTTTAAATTTCTTCAAAATTAAGCATAGCAAAAACCGAAACTTATGACCGAGCGCATACTTTACCGAAAATGATTGGACCGGCTATTTTTCTAAATAATGCACACAAAATTAAAAACGAAAACACCGAATGAAATTAATCATCCGGTGTTTCTACTTGTATAAAGATTGGTTCAATCCTTAATATTATACTTTAAATTTTAAATATCTATGCGCTAATCCTGCAATCTTCGCAGTCCTTCACCTCGCCATAATAGGTTTCGCGGTATTTGTGAAGGGTTTTAAATGGCACTTTTAAAAAGGTTTTTTTGATGTAGATCACACTGGTGGTGAACATTCCCATCTTTTCTGTAAATCGTTTTTCTGTTTTTGTTTGTCGTTTCACTGAAACTAACTTCATAACTTTTGTTTATCGGTTTTGGGCAAAGAAACAAAGGCTTGGGGCCAATTCCAAATTATTAGCGTTAAACCTTTTTTAAAAACTATTGTAATTTGCTGATAATTAAATATTTCTGATTTTCTTTTCCCACTTCCACGCAGATTCAAGAGCGTCTTCCATTGTTTTTTCAGCTTTCCATCCCAATACTTTATTTGCCTTTTGGGTATCTGCATAAACAGCTATAACGTCTCCCGGTCTTCGATCCACAATTTTATAATTCAGTTTTTCGCCCGTTGTTTTTTCAAAAGAATTTACAACTTCCAAAACTGAGCTTCCTCTACCCGTTCCTAAATTGAAAACCTCAAACTGGGTTTCATTTTTTGCAGAAAGTAAACGCTGCAGGGCAATAACGTGAGCCTTTGCCAAATCTACCACGTGAATATAATCGCGCACGCAGCTACCATCTTCTGTAGGATAATCATCTCCAAATACAGAAAGTTGTTCCCGAACCCCAGCCGCCGTTTGGGTTATAAACGGCACTAAATTCTGCGGCACTCCTGCCGGAAGTTCTCCGATTTCTGCCGTTTCGTGCGCTCCAATAGGATTGAAGTACCGTAACGCAATTGATTTTAATGCTGAAATAGAACAAGTATCCTTTAATATTTCCTCACTTATTTGCTTGGTATTTCCATAGGGTGAAGTAGCAGGCTTAACCGGAGCATTTTCTGTAATAGGAAGCGAATCGGGCTCACCATAAACTGTACAGGACGAACTGAAAATAAAATTCTCAATTCCGTAAGCATTGCATTCCTGAAGTAGATATATAAGCGTATTTAGATTGTTTTCGTAATAAAGCAATGGGTTTTGAACGCTTTCGCCCACAGCTTTGCTGGCCGCAAAATGAATGATACCTTCAATATCCTGATTTCTTTTAAAAAAATCTGAAACATCGGTTTTAATGCGCAGATCGAGCCGTTCAAAAGTCGGGGCAGATTTACTAATGTTTGTAATTCCTTCTAAAACATCCAAAGATGAGTTAGATAGGTTATCGATAATTAAAACCTGATAACCAGAATTTTGAAGTTCAACAACTGTGTGGGAACCTATGTAGCCCAAACCGCCGGTAACGAGTATTTTTTTCATTATTTGGTGACGAAATTTATAACAGTTTCTGTAATATAATTAATTTGCTCATTGTCCAGCTCAGTGTGCATGGGTAATGAAATAACTTCTTTCACCAATTGGTTTGTAACCGCAAAATCTTCCTCTTTATAACGCTCATCCTTGTAAGCTTTTTGAAGATGCAGCGGAATGGGATAATAAACCCCGCAAGGAATTCCTTTTTCGTTTAAATGGTTTACCAAGGCATCTCGATCAGCATTTAAGATTTTCAAAGTGTATTGGTGAAAAACGTGGCAGTCACAAACATCACAAATAGATTGGGTATTGTCGCAAAAACCAGTTGGCGTAATTATGTTTTCGATTCCCGCAAAGGCCTCACTGTATTTTCGGGCGGCATTTCTGCGGGCAGCGTTGTACTCGTCCAAATGTGGCAACTTAGCGCGAAGTACTGCTGCCTGGATGGAATCCAACCTGCTATTTACACCCACCACATCGTGATGGTAGCGCACATACATACCATGGTTTACAATACCGCGAATTATGTGGGCTAAATCATCATCGTTAGTGAATATTGCCCCGCCATCACCATAACATCCCAGATTTTTTGATGGAAAAAAAGAAGTGGAAGCCACGTGCCCAATGGTTCCGGTTTTTTGTTTAGTACCACCTTTTGAAGTGTAATCGGCGCCAATACCTTGTGCGTTGTCCTCAATTACATACAGGTCGTGCTCTTTGGCAATGGCCATAATTTCGTCCATATTCGCCGCAAGGCCAAAAAGATGCACTGGGACGATCGCTCTGGTTTTTGGGGTGATTGCTTTTTTTATGGCTTCTATATCTATATTGAAATTTATAGGATCCACATCTACCAGCACAGGGGTTAATTGCAAAAGAGCAATAACCTCAACGGTTGCCGCAAATGTGAAATCGGCCGTAATTACCTCATCGCCGGGTTTTAGACCAAGGCCCATCATCGCTATTTGTAGCGCATCCGTTCCATTGGCGCAGGGAATTACGTGTTTTACACCTAAATATTGCTCCAATTCCTTTTGAAATTCGTGGACCTCGGGACCATTCACAAAAGCGGTGGTTTCAATGACATTCATGATAGAGCTGTCTACGCGTTTCTTTATATTTTCATATTGACCTTTTAGGTCAACCATTTGTATTTTCTTCATGCTGCTGAAATAATATTGAATTCGGTAAAATTACGAAAATGATATTTGTTAAGGGTTAAGTTATAAGATTAGGTTTTGGTATTTGGTACTTGAAATTTGGTATTTTTGTTCGGTATGCACACCATCTACAATTTACTGATTCTCTTTGCCTCCTTTCTTTTGAAGATTGTGGCGCTTTTCAGCAATAAAATGAAACTTTTTGTAAATGGCAGAAAGAACGTTTTTAAAACACTTCAGCAAAAAATCTCCAGTACCGATAAAACCATTTGGTTTCACTGCGCTTCGCTGGGTGAATTTGAACAAGGCGTACCGATAATGGAAGCAATAAAAAAACTAAAACCCGACCATAAAATAGTAGTCAGTTTTTTTTCGCCCTCGGGTTTTGAAATAAAGAAAAACACAGCTTTGGCAGATGTAGCGGTGTATCTTCCAATGGATACGCCAGCCAATGCAAAAAAGTTTATCTCTGAAGTTCATCCGTCGCTTAGCTTTTTTGTGAAATATGAGTTTTGGCCCAATTATCTTTTTGAACTTCAGAAAAAGAACATTCCCACTCTATTGGTTTCGGGTGTTTTCAGGGAAAACCAAATCTTTTTTAAACCTTACGGAGGCCTTATGCGAAGGGCATTAGCTACATTTGATCACTTTTTTCTGCAGGATAAAAATTCTGAAGCGCTTTTAAAAAGTATTGGTTATAGCAACACAACCGTAAGTGGCGACACACGTTTTGACAGGGTTTCGCACCAAATTGAAATGGACAACACCCTAAAATTTGCAGAGGATTTCAAAGGAAATTCGCTCTGTGTGGTCTGCGGAAGCACCTGGTTCGAAGATGAAGCCGTACTTCTGGATTATATAAATTCCGCTCCCGAAAACGTAAAATTCATCATTGCTCCCCATAAAATAGAAGCAGATAAAATCGAGGATTTCACAAAAAAGATTGTCAAAAAAACGGTGCTTCATTCCAGTATAGACGAAGTGAACATATCAGATTATTCTGTTTTGATAATTGACTGTATCGGCTTGTTGAGCAAATTATACAGCTATGCAGACATAGCGTATGTAGGCGGGGCGATGGGCAAAACGGGGCTTCATAATATTTTGGAACCTGCTACATTTGGGGTGCCCATAGTTATAGGGAAGAATTTTAATGAATTCCCAGAGGCGAAAAGACTTCGGGATTTAGCGGGTTTGTTTTCAATTTCAAACGCTGCTGAATGCACCGAAATTCTTAACAAATTAATTCTAAATGATTCATTTCGAAATAAAACAGGGATGATTGCTGGACATTTTGTCAATAAAAACACAGGCGCAACCAAAAAAATAATTGATTACCTTAAGGCAGATTGAAAACACTTAAAACTGATATTTTTAAGAAAATCAATTCATTTTTAAAATACATTTCACTGAATTAATACTATTTTCACAATTTTTAGTATATAATTATACATTTCACAATTTTAAAAAGCTAGCTTTGTTTTAACAATTAAAAACAATCTAATTATGAAAAAACTTTTTATTGTATTAGCATTAGTTTCACTAGCCTTTGGTTCGTGTCGTGAGCAAAAGACCGAAACCAAGGAAGTAATCAGAGAAGTTGAAGTTGAAGTTGAACCAGAAACTTCTGATGAAAATGAGGGAATACTTGAAAGGGCTGCTAAAGAAGTGGACAAAGAGGTAAATGAAGAAATTGACAAGAAAATTGAAGACATCGGCAACGATGATTAAAATAAAACATTAACCATAAAACTCTATATTATGAAAAAATTAATTTTAATACTAGCGCTGACTTTCACCTTTGGCACAACGTTCACTTCCTGTCGCGAAAATAAAAAAGCCGACGATGTTGAAGATGTAGTTGATGATGTTAATGATGCTATGGACGATGTAGAAGATGAGGTGAAAGACATGACCGACGATGATGCCACAGACCCAGTAGAAAACACCATTCAGGAAGGGGTTAATGAAATTCAAGAAAATACCGGTACTGGTGGAACAGATGATATTTAAACAAAATCTTTAAAACAGCCTAATTAACTTTTAAAATCAACAAATATGAAAAAAGTAGCATTATTTTTTTTGAGCACAGCTTTTATAGCTGCTAGTTTTACTTCTTGCCGCGAAAACAAAGAAGAAGTAACGGAAGAAGAAGCCATCATCCAAGAAATGCAGGCAGACGGCGCCGAAGTAAAGATTAAGGAAGACGGCGGCGACACTAAAATTAAAATGGAAACCGACGAAAAAGAAGTAAAAATTAAAAAAGATGAAGACGGGGATACCAAAATAAAAATTGACGAAAATAATTAAGCCCCAACTTTAAAAACAAAAAAACCGACTTCAATTAGTCGGTTTTTTTGTTTACCGTATCTCTCATTTGAGCTTTGAGCTCTTCCATGGATTGCTGCAATTGACGCAATAAATTACTCTCTGCTGGTTCATCAATCCCGAAGGTCAATTTGCTGTTTACCATCCAAAGCTCTTGAATATCCTTCACTTTTACATCTATCGGCAAATATTCATCATTCAATGAAATGAGCCGAATGCTCTGCGGATTGTTTGGAATTTTCTGAAGCTTTTTCACCAAAACCGAGTCCCGCAAAACCACAATATAAATCTTACTATCAGTCGCTTCATTTATACTTGGTACGGCACGGCCCAACACCCACTCATTTGGTTTAATATTTGGCAACATACTGTCACCTTCTACTTGAAAACCACGATAGGAAGCATTTCTATATTCAGGTAATGGAATATTGAAAGCCGGCAAGGTTTGGTACCATCCCGTATCGTGGATATTGTTGGGGTAGCCTGCCGCTGCCTTTTGGTTTACCAATAAAATACTATCATTTCCCGTGGAATCTATCGTCAAAACTTTGGGACTTACATCACCACGCGAAGTGTCTATATATTTTTCAAAACTTTTACCGTAAATCCATAAGGGATTGATATTGAATTGGGCCATAAGCTCCATAACCACTTTTCCAGTTATTTTGGTCTTGCCTCTTTCAATATCAGCTGTAGTAACGCCAATATCGAGCAATTCTGCGAAAGATTGCTGGGTATGCCTAAGTTCTTCACGCAATTTCTTAAATCGTTGCGCTTCAATGGGTAGCTGTGTTTTCATACCCAAATATATAATATTTTGGAAAATATCCAAATAAAATTTTGGACTATATCCATATAATTTGGAATATTTCCTTATTTTTGGCAATACTCCAAATTTTGCTATGGATTTTAATCGAATAAATGAAAAACTCAGCATTTTAGCCGATGCTGCAAAGTATGATGTTTCCTGTTCCTCAAGCGGAAGCAAGAGACAAAATAAAAACAACGGCCTGGGCAATAGTAGCGGAATGGGCATCTGCCATAGCTACACGGAAGACGGTAGATGCGTTTCACTATTAAAAATTCTGCTTACCAATCATTGCATTTTTGATTGTGCCTATTGCGTAACGCGAAAAAGTAATGATATAAAGCGCGCAGCTTTCAAGGTACAGGAGGTTGTGGATTTGACAATTAATTTTTACAGACGCAATTACATTGAGGGCCTTTTTTTAAGCAGCGGAATTTTCAAAAACGCAGATTATACCATGGAACGTTTGATTGCGGTTGCAAAAAAGTTGCGTGAGGAAGAGAATTTTAATGGATATATTCACTTAAAGTCCATTCCAGGTGCAAGCGATGAATTGATGCGGGAAGCTGGCCTGTACGCAGATCGCCTTTCGGTAAATATTGAAATTCCCACAGAAAAAGGTTTGAAATTACTTGCTCCGGAAAAAAACAGAAAAGATTTTATAAAACCTATGGAAAAGGTGAAGAATGAAATCATTCAATATAAAAACGAAAAGAAACTTTTAAAAAAAGTCCCTCTCTATGCCCCGGCGGGACAAAGCACCCAAATGATTGTAGGCGCCAGTGGAGAAAGCGACGCTGAAATAATGTACACTTCAGCCTTTTTTTATAAATCATTTAATCTTAAAAGGGTTTATTACTCCGGCTACGTTCCCATAAGCCATGACAATCGCTTACCGTCCATCGGCACTGCGGTTCCTCTTTTACGTGAAAATAGACTTTACCAAACAGATTGGCTACTTCGGTTTTATGGTTTTGATGTACGTGAATTGCTGAATACCGAATACCCAAATCTGGAATCGGATATAGACCCCAAGTTAAGCTGGGCACTGCGCAATTTGGACCAATTTCCAGTTGATATAAATAAGGCAGATATGCGTATGTTATTGCGCGTACCGGGTCTTGGGGTAAAATCGGTCCATAAAATTATTGCGGCACGCAGATATCGAAAACTTAATTGGGAAAACCTTAAATCAATTGGCACTGCATTGAATAGGGCAAAATACTTCATAACCTGTGATTCCAGAATTTTTGAAGGAAAAGATAGAACAGCCGCACAATTGAAAGGATTGATAATGAATAGCTCCGAAAGCAAATTCAGAAAAGAACTAAGTACCCAGTTGAATTTGTTTGATAACCAAAGTTTGCAGCCCACATGAAAACCATTTTGATTTATGACGGGAGTTTCGATGGACTTCTTTCCGCTATCTTTTATGTTTTTGAGTTCAAGCTAACAAATGTTAGCATTAAAAAGCGAGAGCACTCACAACAAAATTTCTTTGATGCTGAAGAAGTAATTATAACAGATAAAATAAAAGCAACACGCGTTTGGAAAGGGCTTTCAAAAAAACTTTCGGCAAGAGGGAGGCAAAAAATCTACAAAGCTTTCTTGAGTGAAATTCCAACAATTGAAACTGCCATATTACATTTTATAAAACGTACGTTTTCTTCTGAAGTTCCTATTGAAAATGATTACAGCGATCCATCGATCCTCGAAATAGACAAAGTTGCAAAAAAAGTAGATCGTGAAAAACACAGAATGGACGCCTTTGTGCGTTTTAAGCTCACAAAAGATGATATTTATTTTGCAAGCATAGAGCCAGACTTCAATGTTCTTCCCTTAAATGCAGATCATTTTAAAAAAAGATATGCCGATCAAAAATGGCTTTTATATGATCTGAAACGCAAGTATGGTATTTACTACAATCTTCAAAATGTAGCGATAGTTGAGTTGGAAATTTCATCCGAAGTGAACAACACAACCAAAACTCTTACGTATTTTACAGTTGACGAAATAAATTTTCAGCAGCTTTGGGGCATCTACTTTAAAAACAGTAATATACCTTCCCGAAAGAATATGCGTTTGCATATAAAACATATTCCGAAAAGGTATTGGAAATATTTACCCGAAAAAAAGTTTTGAATTAATTTTTTAATTACTTTTGCACACTATTAATCACTAATCTATTTCAACAATGAAAAAATTATTTTTATCACTTGCCGCTCTTGCATTGGTTGCTTCAGTTTACTCTTGCAGAGATACTAAAACTGAGGAAAACGCAGAAGAGACTGCTGAAACTATGATGGACAACGCTGAGGAGTCTATTGAAGAAGCTGGTGACGCTGTAGAAGAA
>MDSW01187473.1_pt1 | contig 12040 bp, 15 predicted proteins | sample 811171 | NCBI WGS metagenome assembly MDSW01 (sample SAMN05326641, study PRJNA326480) | marine metagenome | isolation source: seawater | place: Atlantic Ocean: North West | collected 2012
TTAAAATCTAATGATGTAAATTTTACATAGTTAAAATCTAATGATGTAAATTTTACATAGTTAAAATCTAATGATGTAAATTTTACATAGTTATGACTTTTATATTTTAATTATTATTAATAAAATTATAGTAAAATAAAGCAAAACGAAATGGATTAAAAAATATAGTCGATATACTTATATGGTTAGCACCTGCATTTTTATATTTATTATAAGTTTCAATATCATACACCCCTCCTCCTGCTATAATAATAACATCATCAAAGTTTTTAAGATAATTAATATGGTTTAAAGTATATGGAATTAAAACATTACCACTAAGACCACCTTCTTTTACAGGTAATGTATTTGAACAATGAAATTGACGAAATCCTTGCCTATAATAACAATCAATTAATTTAGTATCTGTTATAGGAGATAATTTAATAATACACCAATCTCTTGAATTATTTATAAATTTGGATAGATTCTTAGTAAAAATACCTTTATCTATATTAGGACAACTAACATTTAATTCAATATTCTGTTCTTTAGGTAAAATATCTAAAATTTTATCAATTTCGTTTTGTTCAAGAATAGCAATACTAATGATATCTTTTCTGGTATATTTATTAATAGCGTATTGTAATCCAGGATTACGTAATCCAATTTTATTGATCCATCCTTGATACTTAAATGAATATCTAAGAGTTTTAAGAATTTGTGAAAATAACCCTGATCTAGGAATATAAGTAAAACTACCATAAATATTAATAGTTTTAGGAAAATTAACATAATTACTAAAAGGAGGATTTATAAATAACATCTTTATATAACAAATAACTATAAATATAATATAATAAATTACTTTAATATTTATATATATTGAAAAATAATAATAATATGAATTAATGTTATTATAATTAGGTTAATAAATAAAACTCTAATTAATTTGCTTTTATAAACTTCATTATTTGTATTTAGTTCATCATCATCATTATCATCTATATTCATATTATAATAATAATAAAATAAAATACAAATAGAAAACATTACATCACAACAATCAATACTATATATAACACATAAATAATAATTTAAAATAATATTAAAAAATATAGGAATTAATAAACTCTCACTAATATTATCATTATATATATTCAAAAATATGAGAGAAAATAAATATATATATGTATAATATAATATTATAAGTAATATTATTATAGTATATAAGAAATATAAACATAAATTATTAAATATAATGATTAAATAATTAATAATATTATAAAAATAAATACATATAATATCATAATTAGTTGTATTGTTAATAATAGTTCTACAATGTGGGCAAGTATTTATATTATTAATTAACATATCATTATAACATTTTTTATGAAAATATATATCACAACATGATAATTGTTTATAATTATGAAATAATTGTATATAATCTTGACAAATAACACAGAATTTAGTGTTCATAATTAATATAATAAAATAATATAATAATAAAATATATAAAAAAAAAAATCAATTTATAGGATAATCTGAAGGAATGGGGGCGGGACAAAGCCCCCGCAAGTGGTTGGAGACCCCATAGAGGTCTCACGGGAATCTTCGGTGCCCCAGTAAATTTATATATATATATTAGTATGTATATAAATAATAGTAATATTAATAAACTTTTTAATAAGTTTATTAAATATATTTTCAATTTTTTTATTAAAAACATTAGTTCTATTACCTCTCAATATTAATAAAATATTATGTTTATTTGCGATTTTATTCTTAGTTTTTAGTGATGTATCTTTAGTATCTTGTTGTGATTTTATGTTATCTTTTTTAGTTCTCGCCATATTTATATTTAATTTAGTAATGATATTATCTAAAATTTTATAATCAATATAACCTTTAGATAAACTAAGTCCATCAAAAATAAATTTATACTTTTTAAAATTTAACTTAAAAAAGTTATTTTTATAATTATTTTTAATAAATAGATCAATTTTATTATTATGACTTTTACTAAATACTAAATTAGGAACAGAATTTTTATTATTACTTTTATATTTTTTTAAAGTTCTTTTATTAATTAAATTAGTAAAACTAAATTTATGGGGAAGACGATTATTTTTAAATTTAGTATTTTTCTTTAATTTGATAAACTTATAAATATTAATAAATTCTTTATTAAATTTATTAATATCAATATGATAATCTATTTTTTTTTTATTATAATTATATATAGAAATAGGTATATTATAATGAATATTAAAATTAAAATTTAAAAAGTTTTTAATTTTAATATTTTCATATGTGAATAATATTAAATCAAATTTATATGCTAAATAAATACATAAAAAATCATCAATTTCACAAATATTATGATTAATATTTTTAGTTTTTTTGGTAGAACAAAATTTTTCTTTATTATTAGGAATAGTATATTGTAATGAAAAATTCATTATATAAATACAATTAAAGTTTTAAAGCATTATTAATAATTTCATTAAATTGTTTTTTCATATGGGAAATATCGCCCTCAAAATACTCATCACCTAAATCAAATCTTTTAATATATAATTTTTTAAATGTTTTTTTTAAAATTTTTTCAATTTTTAAAGAATCAATATCACCTAAATCCCTAGTTTCGATAAGTTCTAATCCTTTATTATAATTATTAATTCTAGACAATATAGGATTATTAGTATGTCCAATTTTATATACATTAGGTAAATAAATTTGATGTTCATATTTTTGAACAATATAAAGTTTATTTCTTTTTTTATTAATTTGATTTTTTTGATATGATGATAATTTATTATATTTTTTATGGTATATAGGTTTACTAAAATCAATTTTATTTAATATATAATTTTTTATATTTTTATTAGGGATATAAATTTTATTTTTATCATTAAAAACAGTATATTTTTTAGTAAAGCTCCTAGTCCATGGTCTATTAATTTGTTGAACAAAATCAATATGATATTTCCCGTAAATATTATTATCCATTTTTATGATAATTATATTTAATAATTAATATTTTTAAATTATTATTTAAAATTCAATAAATTAATTTATATTTAATTTATATAATGAAAGTTCATCATTTAATTTATTATTATCATTTTGTAATTGAATAATTTGATTAGATAATTCAGTATTTATATTATTTAATTCAGTTATTTTACTTTTATATTCTTCTATAATATTTTCTTTATTAATAATAATATCTTGGAATTTATTTAATTTTTTTAATTCAATATTATTTTCTCTGATTAAATTTTTTTCTTCTATATATTTTAAATTAACTATTCTAGAATTAAGTTTATTATTTAATTTAGTAAAATTATTTTGATTCTCAATAATTTTAGTTAATAAAATATTAGTTTCATTATTAGTTTCATTATTTAGTTTATTAACTAATAAAAATTCTTCCATTTGAGTTTTTGCATTATGAATAAATTTATTTAATTTACTATTCTGTTTAATTAATTCTGAATTAATTATATCTGTCATAATAATAATATTTTTATTTTATATTAAATAAATTATTATAATTTATATTTTTTATTTAAAATAATTATATATAATATTTTTTTTTATTTTTTTTTTGAAGCATTACATCTATAAATTGAATTAATAAATATAAAAATATCAAAATATCAAAATAAAAAAAAAATGATTACACCATATCATAATAATAGATGTACGGCAATAACTAAATCTGGTACAATATGTAAAAATTTAAAAAATTATAATAATAATTATTGTAATATTCATAATAAATATCATAGTTTTGTATATGTATTAGATATAAATAATAATAATGAAATATATTATAACATAGAAAATATAAACGATATAATAAAAAATTCTTTTTTATATTATACAAATATAGAAAATTTTAGAAATAATATAAAATATAAATGTAATATAAAAAAAATACCTGATAGTATTCTAAATATAATATATGATTATATAAATCCCAAAATAGATAATAATATCTATATAACAAAAATATTTAATAATTCCTTATTTTATTATTATTATAAAACAATAAATAAATATAAAAATATAAAATATATTATTTATCATAATTATAATTTTAATTATGTAGGAAAATTAATATTTAATAATAAATCAAATAATATAATTTTAAAATATTTACAAAATAATAAAAAATATATTCATATTTTACATAATTATTTAAATAATTATATTAATAAACATATAAATAATAATGTATTAAATTATAATAATTCAAAAGATATTAATATTAAATTAATATATAATATAGATGGTAAATATAATTTAATGAATGAAGAATCTAAATATTATATTTATATAATAATAAAAGATAATATAAATATATTATATTCTGGATATGAAAAAAAAAAATAGAAAAATTTAAAAATATTATAAGGAGTAAATTTATATCAAAAAATTTAATAAATAAAATATTAAAATTAATAATAGATTTATTAAATTTAATAATAGATGTTCAATAAAAATAAATAAATAAATCAATGTTAATAAATATTATATTTATATAATTATAAACTAATATAAATATGAATATAAAAAAAAAAAAAAATAATCCTAATAATGGTTTCGCCTCAAATTTATGGGGACCATCTTTATGGTTTTTCATCCATATGATATCATTTAATTATCCAAAAAAGCCAACAAAAAAAAATATTAAATATTATAAATCTTTTATGAAAAATTTAGAATTTATATTACCATGTAAAAAATGTAGAGATCATTATATAATTCATATGAAAAATTTAGATGGATATTCAGATAAACATTATAAAAATAGAAAAAATTTTAGTAAATTTATTTATAAATTACATAATTATATAAATATCTCTTTAAACAAAAAAAAATATAAAAATTATGAATATGTTGAAAATTATTATGAATTATTAAGATATAATAATAAAGATAATTATAATTTATCATCCAAAATAGTTATAAAAAAAAAAGCAAAATAGATTAATAAAAATCTATTTGCTAATATAATAATATCTATATAATAGGATATAGATAAAATTATGGTAGGGGAGATACTTTGTATCTTACGAGACCCTAACGGGTCTCCTACTTCGACCCATATAAGGTGTCCGTTTCCTATTTTATAATATTCTTAAGTCCCTAACCTATTAATTTTTATATAGAGATTGAATATTTTATGTGAATAGCATCTTAGATGCTTTTATTTAATTTATTAGTTTTATTGTTATAAAATTATCATTTATGTATCTTTATTTATCTTATTTATTTTATTTATTTTATATATTTAGGTGCGATACTGATTTATATAACTGAATTATTATTATTACTATTATTAGTATTTTTAAATTACATTAATATTTAATTAATTTATTATTTTTTTTAACAATATATATAATATATTTCACATAGAAACATATATATGGAGAGGTACCCCTTTGAGTACCTTTTAAATTTTTGTATTTTATAATTTTTTAACAATATATATAATATATTTCACATAGAAACATATATATGGAGAGGTATTCCTTTGAGTACCTTTTAAATTTTTGTATTTTTTAACAATATATGGTACAATCTAAGATGTTTTGTAAATATTTAATAACCCCGATAGTTCTACTTCAATTAATTAAATTTAAAATCATCTAAGAAATGTAATAAAGATATTTATATAATATTATTATATATATATATAAATCTTATATTTAAATAATTTAATAAAAATATTTATAAATATTTTAAAAATATAATATATAAATTATATAATGTTATTACCAAATGATTTTCAATCATTAAAAATTGAAAAAAAATATAGAAATAATACTAGCAATAATACTAAAAATATTAGAACTAATATTTTAGATAAGATAATGGAAGAATATATATTAGATGATGATAAACAATCAAAATTATATAATACTGATAGTGTGGAATTTAAAATTATACCAAATTGTGATTTAAAAAATGGATTAGATTTATTATTTATGGCATTAGATAAAATAAAAATAGGAAATATGAATAATGAAAATAATTCATTAAATGAAAAAAATATAGATATATCTTTTGATAGATTAAGTAAAGAACGAAGTTCTTCACCATCTTCTATAAATAAAATTGAAAAATTATTTGAAGGTCCAATGTTAAAATTAATAAATAATATAAATGCAAATGATTATTATAATTTAAAAACAAATTTTAAAAATTTAAATATTTATGTAAAAACAAATCAAAATTTAGATAAAATAAATAATTTAAATTATTATTATTCATTAAATCAAATAACAAGTGTTTTAAATATGAAAAAAATGGTAGCAAGAGATATAAGAAGTAAATTAAGTGAAATAGAAATGAATTTATATTGTGTTAGTGGACATATTATGTATATAGATAAAAATAATACTATAAAAAAAAGTAATAAACCGCAATGGTTAATAAATAAATATGGTTTAAATTCACTTTTAATGACATATAAGAATGATCCAATACCAATATTATTTAGATTTTATATAAATGTAGTATTAGACGTAATTTTAGAGGAAGATATAACAATATTAAATAAAATTAATAAAAAATTCAAAAAACAAATACATAATCAAAATATAGAATTTAATGATGCTTTTGAATATAATAAGAGAAAATATAAATATCAACAAGCAATTATATCATATAATAATAATAAAATAATATTTGGTAATAATTATTATATAACAAAAAGAGATGAACAAATAAAAAACAATTTAGCTTATGTAAATACATATAAACAAAACATGTATTTATTAATTTTAAATAAAAAAGATTTATTAAATTATATAAATAAACCATATGAAAAAAAAAAAGAATTAATATATAATTTAAATAAAAAAAATGAAGAATTAATAAAAACATTAAAAGATATAAAAATTAAATATGAAAAATTAATGGAATTAAAATCTATTAATGAAAATATAATAGATAAAAATGAATTAAAAGATTTATTAAATAATATAAAAGTAATAGAAATAAAAATAAGTGATAATAATAATAATATAGATGAATATAATATGGGAAATATATATGATAAATATTATAATGATATAAATAAAAATAAAAATTTAAAAATACAAAATTATAATAATTTATATAAATTATATATGAATCATTTAGGTAAATTATATATAGATAATAATACTTTATGTTTATCAAATAATGAACAAAGTTCAATATCTGAAGAAATAAAAAATATTAAGTCATTAACATCATTATTGGATGAAGTTTATGAAACTAATAAAGAAGTTAAAGAAAATGGTGATTTGGACACTCCTTTATTAGATATAACAGATGATTCCAATGAAAATTTTATGAATGAATTTATAATAATATTAAATGAATCAGAATTCAAATTAGAAAATAATTTACATTTAAACGAATCATATAGTTATTTTAATAAATTTACAAATTCAGAATTAAATAATTATTTAAATGAAAGATATAATTCAATAATATCATATAATGATAATAAAGATTTAAAAATTAGAGATATTTTAAATTATAAAACAATAAAAATAAATATAAAAGATAAAAAATTTATAAATAAATTAAAAGCAAATTTGAAAAAATCATTTTGTGAAAAGAAATTTAAAATACCTGTAAATAAAAAAAAACATAGTATTTATGAAATACCAATAGAATATATTAATGGGTATATGAATTATCTAACTTATGATAATTTGGATATTAATCAAAAATTTAATTATAAAATAAAATTACAATGATAAAATATAATTATAATAATCATCAATAGAATTTAAATTCTTAACTTTAATATTTTTAGAATTATATAATCCATAACGATTTAATTTAAAACCTTTACTTTTAGCAATTTTTCTAAGTCTAATATTTTCTTTAGTACCTACTGATAAATATAATTTCATAGATATAATATTTTTTTTATTAGTATGGTATAATTCAACATTATAAGAAATATCTTTAATAAAAATTTGTCCTTTTATAATCTTATTATATTTATATGATGATAACTTATTATTATCTACTATTATTTTATATTTGGTATATTTATTTACAAAATTAATAAATTTATTTAAATCTCCATATATTAATATATCAATATCATTAATATATTTTAATTTTCTATAATAACTACCAAGGATATAATATGATATTTTCAATTTATTAATTCTTATATGTTTTTTTAAATTATTATCAAAATTTAATAATTTATTATATGTAATTACATTTTTTTTATTAAATTTAGAATAATTATATTGAATATTATTATTATAAATATTTAATAATTTTTTTTTCATATCAGATGTAATATTTAATAAATTAATTTTTTTTTTAGTAACATTATCATTATCTTTATAAATATTTTTTATAATCTTAATTATATTTTTATATGCCTTTATTTTAAAATATTCTGGTTCCGATGTAGTATTCTTTTTTTTTTTTAATTGAATAGAATATTCTTCAATTTTATATAATAAAAAATTAATTATATTTTGAAATAACATAACTTTAATTAATTATATTAAATATTATATAAATTTATTATAAACTATATTATGAAAAAAAAAATAGAATTAATTAATACAAATAAATATAAAAGTATAATATTCAATGAAAAAAAATATGATGTTATACCTATATCTAATTTAAAAGATGAAGATATATTTTTAAATGATATAGATGCTAATGAAAAATATTTTGATACGAATAATAAAAAAAAATTGCATAATTGTACACCAGATGAAATTTTACATGTTATTATAATATTGAATAGTAATTTTGAAATACTTTTGAGAAAGAAAAAATCACCTACTAACTTAAAAAATAAAATAGGTATATATGTTACTGATAATCCATTACAATATAGTATTTTGCCATCAATATATAATGATAATAGTCAAAATAATATATCTATTTCAGAGTCTTTTTATATTGCATTAAAAAATTTACCAGAATATATATATTTTACAAATAAAAAAAAAAATATTAAATATAAAAAAAATATAAAATGGAATACACTTATGTATTTATTTTCATATTGTTATTTAGATCAAATATATGATATTAAGAAAAAAATTTATTATCATTATTTATATTCAAATGAAAATAATATAATATCTAAAATGGATGATATTAGATATACTTGGGTAGATCCTATCAATGATTATTATAATCATAATCTAGATATTGATATAAAATTGAAAATTTTAAAAAAATTATATAAATTAATAAAAGAATATGCTTTAAAAGGTAATATATTTGATGAAGAACATTTTACAGATAATTTAATTAAAGCTAATGATTATAATTTTAGTAAAATAAATGATATGTTTTTATATACTTGTCCTTATATATTAGATAATGATAATAATATTATAAAATTAAAAAATAAATGTGATTTAGAAATAAAAATCTTTATAAAAAATATTATACCATATTTATTTATTAATAATCCAAGTGATTATGCTGTTAATTATTTAATATCAAAATTTAATATCAAAATTTAATATTAAAATTTAATATAAGCAGTAATTTTAGTACTATATAAATAATAAAATTATATTATAATGAATTTGAATAATTTACCAGTTGATTTAATAAATTATATTAATAATTATGATGATACTAATAATTTAAAAATATTAATTTTAAATTTAAAAAATGAAAGATTAAATAAATATATAAAATTAATAAAAAAAAATATATATTATTTAAGAACAAAAAAAAGTAATATGGTAACATTGAATATGTGTTGGAGTTCCACTATAAGTAATTATAATAATAATAAAAAATTATGTAAGGAAGGGAACCGAGGTATCCCCATAAATAAAATATCATACCATATTAATATTCTTAATAATAAAATCGCATTATTTAATAAAAAAATTAATAATAATAATAATCAAATTTCACTAATATGTACTTGTCCTAAAAAATATAATATTATATATTATGATCCTTGTAGAACTTTAATATTTTGTAATATTTGTCAAAAAATATGTTAGTTTTAGAATTCTACCTCTATTTAGTCTCCAATCCTCCTTTAATTATAGTTTTTTAATTTATTTTTTGTTAATTCATATATATACATACTTGAACCATAAGATATGAAATTTCTTGGTATTATTAATATAAATCCTTTATAAAAATCTTTATAATTTTTAAATATATTATATAAACTATTATTATATAAATATTTATGAATTTTTATATAATCTAAGCTATATAATAATAACCAACTAAAATTACCAGCTAAACCAGCATTAATAAAATAATTACTAGTATTCTTCTCCTTCATATTATTTAAATATCCATATGAATATAAAAATATAAAACCACTTAGAGTCCCCCGAAAATTTTCAACTAGAATACCTCTAAATAAATTAGTATTTTTATTTTTTATAAAAATATCAATTATATTTTTTTTATTAGAATTTATATAATTTGTTATTATTATATTTAAAGGATTTATAACAAAATTACTAACAGAAGACGCAATCAAACTTGCTTCAAATAATTTATTTTTTTTTTTATAATATTCATAAATCATAAAATTTATACTTCTCGCTATTGAATTAATAAATATTGAATATGATACACCTTTATATATATTTTTTAATTCATTATTAAAAGTATTTTTCAATGATGAATATTTTCCTGAAATATAATTTATTCTTAAGTAATCAAATGGATATACAATTAAAGTTCTAATGGAACCCTGAATTGACCCAGCTATTAAATTTATTTTATTATCATTCATTTTTATATTATTTAATATTAAATATTAAAGATTTAATATATTTATTATTAAAGATTTAATATATTTATTATATATTATGAATTATTTAATAAATGTATTACCATATTTAACATCAATAAATAATAATAAAAATATGTATGATATTAGTTATTCTAAAAATCAAAGATTAAAATATGCTAATGATATGCTTGAAAAGCATCCTAATAGAGTTCCTATTATTGTTAAATTTTATGATAATATTAAATATCATTTAAATAATCCTTATTTTATGTGTAAAAAAAATATTACTATTTCTGAATTTTTATTAATTATTAGAAAAAGATTAAAAATAAATAAGAATGTAGCTATATTTTTATTCTTAGATAACAATATATTACCCTCTATTTCAAATAGAATTGAAGAAATTTATAATAAACACCATGATCCGGATACAAATGATTTAGTAGTCTATATCACTTTAGAAAATTGTTTTGGTTCATTAATGTAATTTTATATAATAAAATATAAAATATTATATATTATATATAAATTAATGGGTATATTACTATCTATTTTTGATATAGATTGTAATTGTTATTCAGATCACGAATTACAATCTTATGATATTGAATCAAATTTAGTTAAATCTGAAAAAATAAGGAGTCGCGTTGATAGTTTTGATAAATATAGATGCATTGTTGATCATTCTTTACCAGATAATAATAATTATATTCAAAAAAAAAAAATGGTCAAATTAATTATAAAATAATTTATATTTTATAAGTCATTTGCCACACATGTTCGGTTATAATCGAACCACCTAGAAAAATCAATATATAATCTTTATAATTATAACCCATATATATTAATATTAATCCATATAAAAAGGCAAACAAATCAGTCCATATATTGGCTAAAAAACTGCAATTTGAATCATATGGAATATCTTTTATCATAATAATATAATATAATGTTCCTATTAGAAATGATATTATTAATGTGAAAATTATATTATTTAAATACATAATATAATATAATATAATATAATATAATATAATATAATATAATATAATAAAAGATAAAATAAATTTAATTTATATAAAACAAATGAAAGTATCAAATGCAATATATAATAGATTACTAAAACATAATATTGAACATGTATTTATGTATTCAGGGGGTTCAATTATGCCCCTAATTGATTGTTTTTATAAGGGATCTATCAAATATTACATTAATAGTCATGAACAATGTTGTGGTCATGCAGCAACTGGATATGCAAAGAGTACTGGAAAA
>MDSW01194795.1_pt1 | contig 12040 bp, 12 predicted proteins | sample 811171 | NCBI WGS metagenome assembly MDSW01 (sample SAMN05326641, study PRJNA326480) | marine metagenome | isolation source: seawater | place: Atlantic Ocean: North West | collected 2012
AACTGATTTAAATGAAACAGAAGTTCCTGTGCTTGGAAAAATAGCTGCTGGAACACCTGTTGAAGCTATTCAAAATGAAGTATCTAGAATTCCTTTACCTGGAAATTTAGAAAAAAATGGTGACTATTTTGGTTTAAAAGTTCAAGGAGATTCTATGATTGAAGCAGGCATCAATGAAGGTGATACTGTAATAATTAAAAGAACTGACACTGCAGATAACGGCAAAATAGTAGTAGCATTAATTGATGAGCATGAAGCTATGCTTAAAAGAATTCGTAAAAAAGGTAAAGTTGTAGCGCTTGAAAGTGCTAACAGAAACTATGAAACTAAAATTTTTGGACCAGATAGAGTTAAAGTTCAAGGAGTTTTAGTATCTTTATATAGAAACTTCTAAAAAAATAGTCTAAACATCACAGATGCCTAAAGTAGCAACACGATTTGCTCCCTCACCCACTGGAGCTCTTCATATCGGTGGAATAAGAACTGCTCTATTTAATTGGTTATATTCTAAAAACCAAAAAGGCACATTTCACCTTAGAATTGAAGATACTGATAAAGAAAGATCAAAAGATGAATATAAGATTCAAATTATCAATTCTTTAAAATGGATTGGTATAGATCATGATGGCGAAGAATATATTCAATCAACTAAAATTGATGATCATATAAAAGTTGCAAACGAATTACTTAAAAATGGAAATGCTTATAAATGCTATTGCTCAAACGAAGAAATTGAAGATCAAAAAAAAAGAGCAAAACAAAAAAAAATTCCTTATGTTTATAATAGAAAATGGAGAGACCTTTCAGAAGCTGATGCTCCTAAAGATATAAAGCCGGTAATTAGATTTAAAAGTAAAATTGAAGGAACTTCTATACTAAAAGATTTAGTTCAAGGTGATGTTGAAATTGAGAATAATACAATTGAAGATTTTATAATTTTAAGAAATGATGGGACACCAACATATAATCTTTCTGCAACTGTTGATGATCATCAAATGAATATGACACATATTATTAGAGGAGATGATCATAAGATCAATACTTTTAAGCAAATACAAATATATTTGGCTATGAAATGGGAAATACCACAGTTTGCACACCTACCACTTATTCATACTATAGAAGGTAAAAAACTATCAAAAAGAGATAATGCATCAACTTTAGAGGATTATTCTAAAAAAGGAATAATACCAGATGCATTAAGAAATTATTTATTAAGACTAGGGTGGTCTTATAAAGATAAGGAAATATTTACTTTAGATGAAAGTATAAAATACTTTAATTTGGAAGGAATTGGTAAATCACCTTCTAAACTAGATTTAAGTAGAATTTTATCGATAAATGAACACTATATTAAAACTATAAATGAAAATGAGCTCTACAAACATCTTGTGGAATACTGTGAAATTTATAAAGAGAAAATAATACCTGAAAAGGAAAAAAAAATTAAACCATCTTTATCTTTTCTTAAAAATAAAGCAAAAACTTTAGAAGATATATATAATAATTCAAAATATATAATTTCAGATAATATAAATTTTACTGAAGAAGATTTAAAATTAATAGATAAAAAATCAAAAAATATAATAGCAGATTTTAAAAATAAACTTTCATCAATAAATAATTTAAATAAAGAAAATTTAGAACCAATAGTAAATGAATTAATAGAAAAATATGAAACTAATTTTAAAGGATTTGGTCAGCCATTAAGAATTGTTTTAACTGGTTCAAAATTTGGACCCGGTATATATGATATTATAACTTCTCTAGGTAAAGAAGAGGTTAAAAGAAGATTAGATAGTAAGATAATTTCTTAAAATTAAAGCCGTCTCGTTAGTTGAAGAAGTTTTAGATCTAATCCCATCCAAAGTTTTATTACAATCATTTAATTGTTTTTTAATTAATTCAGAATTTTTTAAAAAGTATATAACAGTCCGACAGATTTCTTTCGAGTTACATTCTTCTTGCAACAATTCTGGAATTATTTCTCTATTATTAATTATGTTAATAATATTTGCAAATTTTACGTTAACCAATAATTTAAAAATCATAAAATTTATAAAGCTTAATTTATAAATTATTATTGAAGGTACATTTGCATTGCAAATTTGTAATGAAACTGTGCCAGATTTAGATACTGCAAAAATAGAATTAGATAAAATTTGCAGTTTTATATTTTCATCGGAAACAACATCTGTATTGTTTAAATTAGTTTTTTTTATTTGATTAATAATAAATTCTTTACTTTCGTCAGTTGAATGAAAAACATATTTATAATCAAAACCTTTATCGTTCATCAGTTTAATAAAATCTAATAATATTGGTAAAAGAACATTGGTTTCTGATTTTCTACTGCCTGGGAAAATTGATATAATTTTTTTATCTTTAGAAATTAAATCATCTAAAACAGTTTTTACATTTTCATTTTTTTCAATTAATGGATGGCCTACAAATGTATTTTTAATATTTTCTTTTTCAAAAAATTTTTTTTCAAAATCAAACAATAAAAGAATATGGTCGATAAATTTTTTAATTTTTTTAACTCTATTTTTTCTCCATACCCAAACTTGGGGAGCTACATAGTGAATAGTTTTTATATTACTGTTTAATTTTTTTACTTTTTCAGCAACTCTCAATGTAAAATCAGGACTATCAACACTAAATAATATATCTGGATTAAATTTTATAATTTCGTCTACAGTTTTGTTAATTTTATTTCTTATCTTCAAAATATTTAATAATACACTTGTAAAACCAAGATATGTAATATCTTTAAGATCAAATATAGATTTGATACCTAAATTTTTAAGATGTGTTCCTCCAACTGATAAATATTCAATATCTGGATTTGTTATTTTTAGTTTTGAAATAACGGTTGAGGCCAACTTGTCGCCTGATGGTTCACCTGTTAAAATAAAAATTTTTTTCATATAACTTTAATGAATATTTTGTTTTTATTAGCAAAAATTATACTTTGATCTTTATCCAAAAAAATATTTCGATTTGATTTTAAAACTATTCCTTTTAAACCATATTTCTTACAGTCTTGTAGAGTATGAAAACCAATAGTTGGTAGATCCATTCTTAAATCTTGTTTCTTTTTAGGAAATTTAATCAAAATACCTTCTCCTTCTGATTTTTTTTTTAATTTTGAAAACATATTTTTTGTTCCTTTGTAGCTTTCAGAAGCAATAACTTGGTTTTTTTTAACAATTAAAGCTTGTACATGATCTAAATTATTTAATTTATTAAAGTGAGCAATTCCTTTTTTAATTGATTGAAGATCCATTTTGTTTGGTTTTAATTTTGTATAATTTCCAGCTTTTTGAGATAATTCAGGATTATAAAAAATTGAACTTATAACTTTTATATTTTCTTTATCTAAAATCTTAATTATAGACTTAATAATTGCTGCATCACCAAATTTTGATGCTCTAATAACATTTGGCATATAATAAATACCTTTAAGATCTAATTTTAATTTTGAAAATTTAGGTTTAGCAATTTTTCCTGCAAATAAAACTTTTTTAGATTTTTTTTCTTTAATTAAACTTATAATTTTTCCAAACTTACCAATATTAATTTTAAATGAATTATTTTCATTTTTAAATTTATTATTTTTTGAAAAATCAATTATAAAATGTTTTATCTTTAATTTTTTTATTCTTTTTAAAACGATTTCTGAAAAGTCAGTATCACCTAAAAATAATCCAATCATTTTATTTTGAAAATGGTGTGCAAAGTGGTCGTTTTTTATCCTTCTCTAAAAAATTAATAACTTCAACTACTAAATCATTTTTTTTATAATGATTATTTAAGTTGTTTAAATTTTCGGTTAAATTTTCATTTTTAAATATTTCTTTATAAGCTTCAATTAAAATCATTATTTCTTTATTTGGAATATTTTTTCTTCTAAGTCCTATTAAATTTAAACCTTGAAGAACACTCCTGTTTCCATGAGCTATTCCATATGGAATTATATCTCTTACAACACCACACATTCCTCCAATCATTGCTGATTTACCAACTCTTGTAAATTGCTGAACAGCTGAATTGCCACCAATGATAACATCGTCTTCTATATGGGCGTGTCCTCCTAATGGAACGTTATTTGCTAAAATTACATTATTACCAACAAAGCAATCATGTGCTACATGCGAAGAAACCATGAAAAGGCAATTGTTGCCAATTTTTGTTAAGCCACCGCCTCCCTTTGTCCCTGGGTTAATGGTTACATATTCTCTAATTTTATTATTATCACCTATTTCAAGTTTCGTTAGTTCTCCTACAAATTTTAAATCTTGAGGGTCATTACCAATAGATGAAAATGGATATATCTTATTATTCTTTCCAATTTTAGTGATTCCTACAATACTCACATGCGATTTGATTTCAGTGTTTTCTCCTATTTCTACATCTGGACCAATAACTGAATAAGGTCCAATTTTAACATCATTAGAAATTTTTGCTTTTGGATCTATAATTGCAGTTTTGTGTATCATTTATTTTCTTTTAAAAATTCTCTAATATTTTTTGCTGGATAGCCCATTACTTTTGAATTGTCTGGAATATCCTTTATAACGCCACTGCCTCCAGCAATTTCAACATTATTACCAATCTTTAGATGTCCAGAAATACCTGCTTGACCTCCAATCCTTACATTATCTCCCAATATAGAACTACCAGCAATTCCGACTTGTCCTGCAATAATTGAATTTTTACCAATTTTAACATTATGAGCTACGTGAATTTGATTATCAAAAAATGTGTTTTGACCAATAACTGTATTGGACATTGAGCCTCTATCTATTGTTGAGCCACATCCAATTTCACAATTATCTTCTATTATAACTGCACCTATATGTGGATATCTTACATTATTATTTTTAAATGGGAAAAATCCAAAGCCATGTTTTCCTATTACACAATTATCTAACACACTTACGTTATTTTTAATCAAAGTATTTCTAATGATAACGTTTGATCCAATAGAACAATTATCGCCAATAGAAACATTTTTTTCAATTATAGTATTGTGACCAATCAAACAATTAGATCCAATTAAAACATTGTCACCAATTAAAACATTTTTACCAAATTGAATTTTATCTTTAAATTTTGTTTTACTTATATCAATTGCAGTATTGTCAAAATTATCATTTACAGATTTAGGATAAAACTTCGCAGTTATTTTTGATGTTGAAAGTAAAACATTGTCAACAACTAAAGGTTTGCAATTTTTTGGTAAATCATTTTTTAAATTTTCATTTGTAATACAAAAAGAAGCTTTGGTTTTTCGTGCAATTTCATTATATTTTTTTGTATGAAAAAAAGTAATATCCTTTTCATTAGAAGAAAATAAATCCTTAATATCAAAAACTTTTTCATTCTCAAAAGTATTATGTTGATCAATGTTAAGCGTATTTAAAATTTCATATATTTTAAAAGGACCTTCATTTTTAAAAAAAGGATTAACCATGATTGCTTTTACCAAAGCAAAACGAAGGTTGTTATCAATATTTATTGCTATTTATTTCTTATCTACAATTGTTGCTGACCATATTGCATCAGCCATCTTTTTATCATCAACAAAGGCATCGCCTTGATATTTCCAAACTTTTCCGTGAGATCTTATAGCTTTAATTTTTAAGATTAATTTACATTCAGGAATAACAGGGTTTCTAAAACGAGCTTTTTCCACTCCCATTAAAAAAACTAATTTATTTTCATATGTTGCTTTATCAAGACCATGTGCGGTCAATGCTGCAGCAGCTTGACCAAAAGACTCAACTATCAAAACACCTGGCATAACTGGTTGGTCGGGAAAATGTCCTTGTACAAAAAAACTATCTTTTTTAACATTAACAACTGCAGTTGCAGAAGATAACTTTTGTATATCATAAAGTTCATCAACTAAAAGCATTGGTTCTCTGTGTGGTAGTAAATCTGATATTTGTTTTTTATTTAATTTGTTCATAACTATTTAAAATTTTCATTTATTAATTTTAATATAACTTCTGTAATATCAAGTTCAATTTTACCCAAATAAATATTTTTCTTACTTAATATTAATTCAATTGAATTGTCATCCATATATTTAATTATCAAAGGGTTAATTTTTTTAAACAAATCATTTAATTGTTCATTTTTATTTTTAATTAAGTCTTTTTTAATTTTATCCTTTTTAACATTGTATTCTTTGATTTCTTTTTTAAACTGATTAACTTTGGTTTCAAATTCTTCTTCCGAAATAATATTTTTAACATTTTTTATTTCATTTTCTTTTTTTTTTAAAGATTCCTCAATAATTTTTAACTTTTTATTTTCTTCTATGTTAATTTTATTTAAATTATTAAGAACTTTTTTTCCAATATTAGAATTATTTATAGCGTATTCAACATCTAAAAAGACAATTGTATTTTTACTATAAGCTTGAGAATTATATAAAAAAATAAAAAATAAAAAAAAAATAATTTTTATTATTTTACTCATTAAAAAGTTGTTCCTAAATTAAATCTAAAACTTTCTAATTTATCATTGTCATGTTTGGTTAAGTCTTGAGCTAATGAAAAGTTTAATGGGCCAACTGGCGTAAACCAATCAACAGCTAAACCTACAGAACTTCTTAATTTGCTAGAGTCATCTATAGATGAGTCATAATCAACTCCCCAAATATTTGCAGCATCTAAAAAAAGTGAAAAATCAACAGTTTGAAGATTACTTAAAATCTGTGGTAATGTTGTAGACATATTTATTGTAGAAATATAATTTCCACCAACAAAATCATCTCCATCTTTTGGTCCTACTTTACCAGACTCAAAACCTCTTAATTTATAAGATGGTATATATAATCTTTCAGATAATTTAACATCTTTACCAGTTAATGAAGCTGCAGCTTTAAGTGAAAATGCAAATGATGAAATATTATTTTCATAAAGTTCTGTGTAATATTTATAATTATATCCTGAAGTTACTGAATAATTTGTGCTTAAAATTGGTAAATCTACAAAATAATTACTTATAAAACCTTCAGATGTTTTAAATCTTTGATTTCTTTTGTCATAATCAAACTCAATATTTAAAAAAGTATCCCAATAATCACCCTCTTGTTTTTTTTGTCTAGCGGATGCTGTATTGTCAGTTTCAATTTTTTCATAAAATGAAGATGTTCCCAAACCTAGTTTAAAGTCATCGAGATATTCAAACTTTGTTGCTAATGATAATCCGGTTTTATTTGATTTATATCCAAAGTTTTCCAATTGATCTACTTCGTTAGATTGTATTGAATAAGAAAGAGATTTATTTGTATTTTTGTAATTATTATGCGTAGTTCTAAAAACACCTTTAATAGCTTCAGGGCTTAATTTTAAATTGGTATCTATTTTAATACCTTTTCCCAAATAGTTATTTTCACTCAAACTAAAAAAAAGAGTTCCACCATCAGTTCCAAAACCAGCGCCTGCAGCTATTTCACCAGTTGGCTTCTCCTCAACATATATATTAATTGTTTTATCTAAATTATTTTCATCAAAAACTTCTTTCTTAACTGATTTAAAAAAATTTAAGCTTTTAATATTGTTTATAGATTTGTTCATTAATATTTCATTATAAGGGTCGCCTTCATCAATTTCTAATTGGTTTCTAATGACACTACCTTCTGTCACATTATTTCCAAAAATATTTATTTTATGAACGTAAAATTTTTCAGTTTCTTCAATTTTAAATGTTAAATTAATTTGGTTCTTCTCTATATTTTCAACAACACTGGCATTTATAGATTGATATTGTTCATTTATAGATATTTCATCAATTTCATCCAATATTTTTTCAACTAAATTTATTGAATATTTTTTTCCTTTTATATCATTAAAGGTTTCAATAACTTTTGAAAAGTTATCATACTCATAATCGGAAGGTAATTCCAAGTTAAGATTCCCAAAATATACCATTTCATTAGCATTGATATTATATATTAATTCAAATTCATTCGGACTTAATAATTTAGCAAAAGATGAATTGATAACGGCATTATAATAACCTTTATTACGATAAAAATTGTTTAAAAGTCTTGTATCAAAATTTACTAAACTTTCATTAAGGTATTTTTTTCCTGAAATAAATTTCCAAAATTTATATTCTTCACTTACTATAATACTTTTTAATTTACTATCTTTAAAAATTTTATTACCTAAAAATGTAATTTTTTTAATTTTTGCTTTAGAACCAATATCTATTTTAAAATTAACATTTACCTTATTGTCAGATAAATTTTCGACAAAAATTTCAATATTTGGTTGATAATAACCATAGTTTTTTAATGAAGAGGTTATCGAACTTTTATCTTTTTCTAATAAAAATTGATTATATGATGATCTGGTTCTTAATTTAACATCCTTAAGAATTTTTTGTTTCAAATCATTAGATTTAATCCCTTCAAAGTTTATATTTTCAATAATAGGATTTTCTTTAATTTTAATTATTAACTTTTCATCATCTAAAGATACAGAAATATCTTCAAAGTAATTAGTTTCATATAATTTTTTAAGTATATCATTTATACTGTCTGTTGTGACATTGTCAGAAACTGATACCGATGAAAACATTAAAATAGTTTGATCAGGTATTCTTTGATTTCCAATTATTTTTATTTCCTTAATAATTTGAGAAAAACTATTACTAGAAATAACAAAACTAAATATAAAAAATATGGATAAAAATTTAATATAAAATTTAGTCATATCCTTTTATATACTTTTTGAGCTAATTTTAAAACGAACTAATTTATCTAAATTGGTTATATCTTGAATCTTTTTTGGTCTAATTTTTTTATATTTATTAAATTCTTTAAGTTCAATTAGTTTTATAAACTTTTTAGAAATATCAGTAAATTTAATTTTGTTATTTAAAAATAAATTAACTAAAGCATCATTAGCAGAGACTATCACTGTTTCAAATAAAGAATAATTATTTGGCATAATTTTTAAAATTTTCACCAATGGAAATTTTTTATAATTAACTTCCTTAAGTAACAAATTATTTAAAATTTCTAACTTTAAATTTTTTGATTTAATTTTTTTTTGTGAATTATTATAAATTGTATTAAAAATCGGAATTTCCATACTAGTATCATGTACAACTATTTTTGATATCCCATTGCTGAATTGTACTATTGCATGAACATAAGATTTTGGGTGATTTAAAATTTTAAGTTTTTTATAATCCAAATCAAATATATTTTTTGCTTCTATAACTTCAAAAACCTTATTCATCATGGTAGCGGAATCTATGGTAATTTTTTTTCCCATTTTCCAATTTGGATGTTTTAAAGCTTGATGTAGCTTTATATTTTTAAATTTTTTTAAAGGTAAATTATAAAATGGCCCTCCTGATGCAGTAAGAATTACATTGTCTATTTTATCTTTATTATTTTTTAATGCATACCAAACTGAAAAATGTTCTGAATCAACGGGCATAAATTCGGTTTTAGATTTTAATAATTTTTTTTTTAATAAACTCCATCCACAAATTAAACCTTCCTTATTAGCAATAGCTATTTTTTTAGTATATTTTATTATATTTAAAGTTGGTTCTAATCCATCAAGACCAGATATCGCACTCATAACATAATCAATTTTATTTTTAAAAATTTTATTAATATCTTTAAAATTATTGTAGATATTTATTTTTTTATTTTTATTTTTTAGAACACAATTTAAATAACTTTTTTTATCAGTTATAATGAGATTTTTTACTTTAAATATTTTAGCTTGATTTAATAAAGATTTATAATTTCGATTAGTTGTTAAAAGTAATATATTAAATTTCTTTTTATCTTTTTTTAAAATTTTAATAAGTGTTTTTCCTATAGATCCAGTTGATCCCAATATTGCAATTTTTTTTTTCATTATAAATTAGTTAATAAAATGTAAATATAAAAGAATGGAAAAGCAAAAATCATCCCATCTATTCGATCTAAAATTCCACCGTGTCCAGGTATTAATTTGCCTGTATCTTTAATATTTGATGATCTTTTAAAATAAGAAATAATAATATCACCTATTTGACTTACAGTTGATATCATTAATGTTAATACAAATACTTCTTTTCCATTAAGTGTATAATTTGTTGTAAATAAATCAGAAAAATTATTTAGTATATTTGCAAAAATAATAGATAAAAAATATCCTCCAACAACTCCTGCATAGGTTTTTTTTGGACTAATTTTTGTTAATTTAGGACCTTTAAAAATTTTACCAAAAACATATCCACCAACATCAGTAGAAATACATATTAATAAAATTAATAAAAAAATAAATAAGCTATTTTCCTGTGATTCATTTCTAACAATATAAACGCAATAAAATGAAAATAATAAAAATATATGTCCAAAAATATAGTATGGTTTATTTTTTGACATGTTATGCCATTCATAAACTGTAATTAGAAAACAAATTATAATAAAAAAATTAAATAAAAAAGAACCTTTAATAATAAAAAAAAGTGCGATCGGAATTAAAATTAACGAACTTAAAATTCTTTTAATTAATTCGTTTTTCATTAAATCTTCCCAAAATTTCTTTTTATTCTTTTAAATTTTTTTATAATTTTACTATAATCTCTCTCATTAAAAGCAGGCCATAATTTTTTTTCAAAAAAAATTTCTGAATAAGCTAATTGCCATAACAAAAAATTACTTAATCTTTTGGTATTGCCTGTTCTAATTAAGATATCAGGATCTGGTATATTTTTTGTTTGCAAATATTTTGTTAAATTTTTTTCATTAATATTTTCTTTATTTTTATTTAATTTTTTAAAGGCACTGATTAATTCATATTTCGAGCCATAATTAATAGCTAGATTGATTTGAAGTCTATTATTTTTAGATGTTTTTTTTTCAGATAAATTTAATAGTTTATTTAATTTTGATGAGAAATTTTTGAAACCGATTATTTTAAGTTTTATATTCTGCTTGTTAAGATCTTCAATTCTATTTACTAAAAAATTTTCCAGTAATTTAAATAAATAATTGATTTCTTTTTTAGGTCTTTTCCAATTTTCTGTAGAAAAAGCATAAAGTGTAAGAAATTTTATTTTTTGTTTAATTGTTTCTTTAATTATTTTTTCAACTGTATTTAATCCAGCTTTATGTCCTGCATTTCTAGAATTTTTATATTTTAATCCCCATCTTCCATTACCGTCCATGATAATGGCTACATGATTTAGTGGGTTCATATTGTCATTATTTCTTTTTCTTTGGATAAAACTTTTTCATCCACTGTCTTAATATGATTATCAGTTATTGTTTGTACATTTTTTTCTGATAATTTTTCTTCATCTTCACTTATTTCTTTTGATTTTAGTTGCGATTTTAACTCTTCATTTGCATCTCTTCTTATATTTCTTATGGAAACTTTACATTTTTCACCAATAGATTTTATAAGTTTTTTTAATTCTATTCTTCTTTCTTCATTTAATTCTGGAACTGGTAATCTAATCAACTGACCATCAATTTGAGGGTTTAAACCTAAATCTGATTTTTTTATAGCAGCGTCTACTAAAGATACATTATTTGAATCCCATACTTGTATATTTATCATTCTTGGTTCCGGAGTAGTGATGCTTCCGATTTGATTAATTGGCATCTGTTGCCCATAAACATCAACTTTAACTAAATCAAGCATAGCGGCATTAGCTCTGCCAGTTCTTAATGAAGACAATTCTTTGGAGAAAACCTCAATGGCTTTATCCATTTTAAGGCCATATGATTTTTCATCAAACATTTATTCTCCAATCTTTATTCTATAAAACTCTTTAATTTTCAAATCATTAATTGAAAGTTCTTTTAAAATATCTTGAACTTTCTTTTTTGGTTCCATAACCCAAGCTTGAGATAAAAGTGCATTTTCCTCTTTAAATTTATTCATTTTACCCAAGCTAATTTTTTTTGCAATTTCCTCTGGCTTGCCTGAGTTTTTTAATTCCTGAGTAACTAATTCTTGCTCTTTATCAATTATAGACTTATCAATTGAATTTTGATCAA
>MDSW01109912.1_pt1 | contig 12034 bp, 15 predicted proteins | sample 811171 | NCBI WGS metagenome assembly MDSW01 (sample SAMN05326641, study PRJNA326480) | marine metagenome | isolation source: seawater | place: Atlantic Ocean: North West | collected 2012
AACACTGCCACTAGTATTTTCAATTATATCTTTTTCATTTTTTCCGGTTCTGAGATCTCTTAAGTAAATCGTGTAATATTCTGATCCTTTTAAATCGAGAGAATAAGCAATAAAATTATCACAATAAGAAGTACTTACAGTTCCAACTCCAAAGTATTCTGAACCAGATTTCTTCTTTTCAAAATCACCATCAAAAAATACTTCTTCAGGTTTAGAGCCATCAATTAGTTGCCTCATTCTTTTTCCGTAATTACCTTTGGCTTCTGTTTTGGACCAGTAATAATATCTTTTATCTTTATATTTTAATCCTGTATCATCTAATTTTATTTTACCTTTGATTTCGTTAAATAAATTTTTCTGTAATTCTTTAACGTCTGCAAAGTAGTCTTCAGTTATTTTGTTATTAGCTTCTATGTAATCCCTTACTCCAGTATCCAATTTTTTTGGATCCTTTAAAACCTCAAGGATATTTGGCTGGTCAACCCAAGAGTAGTCATCACTTATTGTAGTATCGTGATATTTTTTCTCATTCTTTATTTTTTTTAATTTTGGTATATTCATATTAAGAAATTATATGAATTTAGTTTTAATCGGAATAATCATTTTTGTCATTGTTTATTTATTCTTGAATTGGTTTGCCAGAGCAAGTTCAAAAAAAATTGCATCAACGATAAAAAAAATAGCAGTTTATTTATCATTAATTGTGGCAGCAATTTTTGCAATAGGAGGAAAATATTTATTTTCTTTACCTTTCTTATTCATTATTTTAAGTGGTCTCAAAATAAAAGGTTTGACAGCATTACAAATGTTTCAGTTGTGGCGTCTTATTCAATATCTAAAAAATTCGGGTAGGTTTTCTCAAGGACAATTCAATAAGCCAACAGGTTCATCAAGTATATCTGTTGACGAAGCATATAAATTATTAGGTCTCAAAAGAGGGTGTGCTAAAGAAGAGGTTTTGAGAGCAGCAAAAAAGTTACAACAAAAAATTCATCCTGATATGAACCAAGAGATTAAAACTGAGAGATTGTCGCAATTGGTAAACGAGGCAACAGATAAAATTATTAAAAGCGATTTTAGTTAATTTAGAAGTTTTATTGACTTATCACAAACTTCTTGAAATGAAATTTTATCTTTTCCAAGAGTATCATGAGTTGTTTCTCCTTTAGCAATACCTTCTGGTTCAATTGTATACATCTTTGAGCTATAAGATCCATATGCCGCCACCGGAGAGTCACAAAAGATAGTGAGTGCTCTCACATTTAATGCTACAGAGATGTGTGCCCAGCCTGTATCGTTACCAATATATAAATCGCAATTTGAAATATATCTCATTGTTTCTTTAATTCGCATTTTCTCAAATGAAAGTGCGTTTTTTCCAATACTTGATTTTTTAAATTCATCAATTAAATCTTTGTCGTATTTTCCTCCGGCTAAATAAAATTTACATTTTTTCTGTTTTCCCAATTCTTCTGCAAGTCTGATATAATTTTTTATATCCCACCTTTTTGTTGGTCCAGAAGCGCTAACACCTAAACACACATGTTTTATTTCTTTATCAAGTTCATAATTCACTTTTTCAACTTTTAAACATGGTTCAGTACTGACTATCTCATTTGTTATATTTTGGGTAAAAATTTTAGCTGAATGTACTAGATTATCTTTTTTTAAAAAAAGTGGATACTGATGTATAGACTTTATCTTAGCTAATTTAGCAATTATGAAATATCTTAGAGAAGAATTAAAAATAAAAATTTTATCAAATTTTTTTTCCTTTAGTAATTTAATAAGTTTGAACATACCGGATATCCCATCCATATCCTTTTCTAAAGTAATTATCTCTTTGATAAAATCATCTTTATAGAAAAGATCTTTGGCTTTAGAATTTTCTTTAGCCAGTAAAGTGATTGGTTTTTTAAATTTTTTTGAAATTGCATGCATATACGGGAGGAAAATAACTTGATCTCCTATTCCTTTCCTAACGTTTACGCACAATATTTTCATACTTGATTTTAACTATATAACTTAGATAGAATAAATTAGGTAAGATTATGATCACTAAAGGCATATATTCAGCTACATGTAGCATTTTAAATGATGATTTATCATTAAATGTTGACTTAACTATTGATCACGCAGTTTCTTCTATTAACAATGGTTTGCATGGAGTAATATTCTTCGGTTCTACAGGACAAAGTCAATTAATAGACTTAAACTCAAAAAAAAATTTAATTTCAAAGATAGCCAATCATAAGTTAAGAAATAAATTCTTCTTAGGTACTGGATGCAATTCTACAAAAGAAACTTTGGAACTAATTAAATATGGATTTGAATATGAATTCAGAGATTTTTTAATTATGCCTCCAGCTTATTATAAAGGCAATACCGAGCAAGGTGTTTATAATTTTTATAAACTTATAATTAACGAAGTTCCAAGGATAAAAATAATATTATATAACTTTGAAAAACTTTCATCATTTTTATTCACACCAGATTTTGTAAATAAATTAGTAAATGATTTCCCGAAAAATATCATAGGTGTTAAAGACTCAAGTTATAATCTATATGAAAAATTAAAAATTAAAAATTTTCTTATTTTTCCTGGTTCTGAAGCAAAACTTTTAAAAGGCTTAAACTTAGGGTGTGCTGGGACAATATCTGCAATTACTCAAGTGACACATTCATTAGCTAGAGAGGTTTTTGATAATTTTGAAAAAAAAGAAAAACAAACTCAGAACGATAAATTAATTGCTGTTAGGGAAATATTTGATAAATTTAATCTCATTTCTGGATTACATAGTTACTTTTCAAAAAAGAATTCAAAGTTTAAAAATTTATTACCTCCATTAATACTTTTAAAACCTAAAGAAATGGAAGAATTAATAAACGACTTAAATAATCTAAAATTTGAAATTAATAAAAATTTAGCTGCTTAATCATGATTTTAGCAAGAATATTTTCAAAAATTTATAGTAAAGATAGTGGAATTATCCTAATAGACACAAATGGTCAAAAATATATTTGTGGAAATCCTAGAAAAGATAATCCTATCACAATTAAATTATTAAAGAATAATTTAAAATGGAAATTAATTTTAGATCCTGAGCTTGAATTTCCTGAAGCCTATATGCGAAATGAGATAATCATAGAAAATGCATCTCTATTTGAATTTTTAATGGATTTAGTAAAAAATCTTGGAAGAAGAGAAATAACTTCTGCTAGCTATGTATCAAAAAAAATTTATCAATTATGGAGATATCTTTCAAATTTTAATTTACCAGGTAAATCTAGAAAGAATGTAGAGCATCACTATGATATTGGGGGTGAAAAGGGTGAAAAATTATATGATATCTTTTTAGATACTAAACATAGACTTTATTCTTGCGCATATTGGAAAGAAGAAACTAAATCTTTAGAAGAAGCTCAGCAAAATAAAATAGACCATATTGTTAAAAAGTTAGACATTAAAGAGGGAATGAAAGTTTTAGAAGTTGGATGTGGCTGGGGTGGCATGGCATTTGAAATAGCAAAACAAAAGAACTGTGAAGTTACAGGTATATCTTTAAGTAAAAATCAAATTTCCTACTGTAAAAAAAAATCGAAAGAATTAAACTTAGATAATCAAGTAAATTTTGAATTGGCGGACTATAGAGAAGTTAAAGGTGAATATGACAGAATTTATTCAGTTGGTATGTTTGAACATGTAGGTAAAAAATTTTATAAAGCATTTTTTGAGTCTATGAATAGATTATTAAAAGAAAATGGAATATTTTTACTTCATACAATTGGAGTAGTGGATAAACCCTCTCCACCAAATAAATTTATTAATAAATATATATTTCCTGGAGGAGCCTGCCCATCCTTCAGTCAAATTATCAAACCTATTGAAAAAACTGGTTTAATTGTTGCTGATTCTGAAACTTTAATAAGACACTATGATAAAACCTTAGAAAACTGGTTAAATAGGTTTTTAAGTAAAAGAAAAGAAGCGAAAGATCTCTTTGATGAAAAATTTGTAAAAATGTGGGAATTTTATTTAGCAAGTTGTGCTGCAGCTTTTAGATATAGGGACTTAGCTGTTTTTCAATTACAAATTGTGAAAAATTTTCAAACAGCCCACAGAACAAGAGACTATATATATTCATAAAACCTGGTATTTAATTAAATACAGGCATGAAAAAAAGAAATAATAAAAAAAGGTATTTAAAAAAAAGACTTAAGAAATCTTATATAAAGAAAAAAAAATTAAAAAAAAGAAAAAAAAATAAAGCTTTAAATAAAAGAAAAAAAAAAAGATCTCTCAAAAAAAGAAAAAAAATTAGAAATAAGCGAACTTTAACTTCAAGTAAAACTAGAAGTCTCGTTTTTCATATTTTAAAATTTAATGAAAAATTGAAATCAACTTTAACTTTTCGTTTAAATATCGATCGTACTCTACAAGGCTTTTTTCAAAGAATTTCAAATAAAATCACTTATATAAAAAAAATTATACAAGAAGAGAAAGAAAGACAGAAAAACCTTAAAATTAAAAGTCTAGAAAAAGAGAGAAGAGAAGCCGAAGAAAAAATTAAAATAGAAAAACAAAATGAATTTAAAGCTAAAGAACAAGAGTTAATGGAAGAGAAAAAATTAGAAAAAGAGAGAAAAAAAGAATTACAAAAATTTATAAGACACGAACAAGCGGAGATTCGAAAAGAACAAGCTGAAAAACAAAGACAATTTTTAGAACAAATAAAATTAGAGAAAAAAATTGAACAATTTAGGAAACGAGAAGAACTTGAACTTAAGAATTTAGAAAAATTTGTATTAGGTCAGCAAAGGGAGTCTTATGCTGAAGTTCAACAGCGTATAAATAAAATAAAAGAAAAATATCAAGCGCTTAGAGATCAAAAAATTAGAGAAAGAGTGGAGCAACTTGGAGTAAAAGTAGAAGAAGGCGACGACAGAGCGACATTACTGGAAAAAGAACAAGCTTTTAATCTAGAGAGACAGAAAATTGAATTTGCGTTAGAAAGTTTTTACAGATCTGCACACAGCTTGTGTTTTCAAATAAATAAAAGATACATACCAAAATACCTTAGTATCATGCGTGTAATTGATAGAAGGTTTGAAACTGGAGAAATATTTATTAAATGGGACGATGCACCAGACGAGGATTGGTTATTATTGATATACATAAAAAATAACTCTCCCGATGAAGGAATTGTAATTGAAGATAAAACAGATCCTGATAGAAATGTATCGTTAGAATTTAAATCTAATGAAATATTTAAAGCTTCGGACATGATGGTAGATGCATTAACAAAACTGCTCGACAAAGAGAGAAATAGAAGAAAAGCTAGTTGATTAATTGATCAAGTTTTTTGATTTCCCCGATTTTAAATATAATTGCATCATCTTTTTTATATCCAAATCTCTCAGCATTTGACTTAAATCTTATTGGGGGTTCCCAAATTGGTTCTAAACTTAATATCGCTGTTCCCCAATGCATTCCAATTACTTTTTTAACTTTTAAGTCTTTCATTAACGATAAAAGTTCCTCAGGGTTTGCATGAGCAGTAGATTTATCTTTTACATTAATAATAGGAAAAAAATTGTAAGCACCAATATTTCCAAAGCCCAAATCTATTGGACCAAATTTCTTTCCCAATTCTTTATAAAAAGGAGCCGGACCCGTGTCACATGCAAAAAAGATTTTTTTATTTTTATATTCAATCAAAAAACTTCCCCAAAGACTTCTATTTGTATCACCAACGCCCCATATCCAGCGTTTGCTCCAATGCTGTGCTGGTAGCATTGTAATTGTAATATCATCGTTAATTTTAATTTTATCAAACCAATCCATTTCATTGACATTTTCTTTTTTGTAACCGTTTTTTGTAAAATATTTTCCAAGTTTAAGAGGAACCAGAACCTTAGCATCTTTATAAGGGAAGTTTTTTATAGTTCTTATTGAAAAATAATCATAGTGGTTGTGAGATCCTAAAAATAAATCTATTTTAGGTAGTTCTTTAAGTGTCAAAGGTGATTTTACATATTTTTTTGGACCGAACCATAGAGGTCCATAATTTTTTTCAAAAACAGGATCAGTAATAATTGTTGTATTTCCAAGTTTTATAATAAAACTTGCATGGTCAAGCCACATCACAAATGACTCAGATTTATGTTTTTCAAGATTTTTTAAAACTATCTGTTTATCAATTATATGTTCAGGAGGATAATTTATCTTAAGTTTCTTTTTTTCTTCTCTAAAAACTTTCCAATTCCACTTGAAATTTGGATCTCGCTCAGGACCCCCCTCTTGATTTCTGAATGCAAATAACTTTCCATTTTTATAAATATGATGATAAGGCTTCTGTTCCATAGCTAATAATTTTATATTAAAAAAAATATAAACTATACAAATTATAATAAGGGGTAAAGGTTTTTTCATAAACCCCTTATTATCATAAATATTTAAAATAAAATATTTATTTAACTACCTGAACAATTTGATTTATTTATTCTTTTATCGAATGATTTTAGAGCATCTTTACTTACTAGCCAAACATATGAACTTTCTTTAAGGCCACTATTATCAGCAGCAGTACAACGTTTACCAAATTTAACTTTAGCAACATTACCTCCAGCACAATTCGTTAAAATAAATAATAAAGATAAAATAGATAATATTTTCATAAATATAATATGACAAAAAAATCTGTGCTTTGATTGGCATAAATTAGTCCAAAAAAAGAAATTAAAGTCTATTGTGTTTATTTTTAAAATTGATTAAATTAGTTTGTGAAACTCAATAATCAAAATAATAAAGTAGCAATCATAATGGGGTCACAATCTGACTACCGAATTATGAAAGAATGTCAAAAAATCCTTAAGATCCTTAAAGTTAAACACCAGGTTTTAATAATAAGTGCTCATCGAACTCCTAAACGGATGTTTAAATTTGCAGAGTCAGCTGAAAAAAAAGGTTTTGGTGTGATAATAGCTGGAGCTGGAGGAGCTGCTCATTTAGCTGGTATGGTAGCATCTTTAACAACACTACCCGTTCTTGGAGTTCCAATAGAAACCAAAAAACTAAAAGGACTTGATAGTTTGCTTTCTATGGCTCAAATGCCGAAAGGAGTTCCTATAGGTTGTTTAGCTATAGAGGGCGCGTTTAATGCAGGATTGCTTGCTGCATCAATAATTGGAAATTCAAATTTGAAAATTAGATCCAATTTACAAAAATGGAGACGTGCTCAAACTAAGTCCATTAAAAAGAGACCTAAGTAATAAATGCCAAATATCACATTAGGAATAATAGGCTCAGGACAATTAGGCTCTTTATTATGCCAAGCTGCCAAAAAACTTAATATTAAAACAATTATTATCTCTGACGATAAAGAGGGACCAGCTCAAAAATTTTCTGATCAATTTTTATTTGCTGATTATAATGATAAAAAAAAAATTAAAGAATTTATAAACAAAGCAGACATTGTCACTTATGAGTTTGAAAACATACCTATCAAAATACTTAAGAACATAGATAAAAAAAAAAGGGTTCTTCCTAAACCTTATATTAATCAAATAGTTCAAAATAGAAAACTAGAAAAAACTTTTATTAATAATCTTGGTATTAAAACTACTGAATGGGCCTTTATCAATTCTTTCAGAGATATAAAAAAAAATCAAAGACTCTTGCCAGGAATTTTAAAAACAAATACTCTCGGTTATGATGGTCATGGACAGTTTGTTTTAAATACTTTAGACGATATACAAAAAAATCGGTCTTTTACAGATGATTATATTTTAGAAAAAAAAGTTAACTTAAAAAAAGAAATTTCAATTATTATTACTAGGTTTAGCAAAGATAAACTTTACATTTACGAACCTATTGAAAATATTCATAAAAACCAAATATTAAAATATTCAAAAATTCCTGCAAATATAAGTGATGAAATTTTTAAAAAGGCACAACAAAACGCAAAATTAATTGCAGAAAAATTAGATTTTATAGGCACAATGTGTGTTGAGTATTTTATAGATCAAAATGATGTTTTATTGGTGAATGAAATTGCTCCTCGAGTTCATAATTCTGGGCATCTGACTATAAATGCTTTTAATATAAGTCAATTCGAAAATCATGTTCGAGCTGTATGTGGTTTAGGTAAAGACAAAGTTATAAAAATTGCAAATGCTGAAATGATTAATATTTTAGGTAAAGAAATTGAAGAATACAGAAAAAAATCTTTAAGTGCTGATGAATTTTTTTTCGATTATGGAAAAAAAAAGATTAAAGATAAAAGAAAAATGGGTCATCTTACTACTTTAAAAAAATAATTACTTTATTGTTATTCGGTGCATCACTCTTGTACAATTTTTAATTTCACTTGCTTTATGCATCACACTAAGATTGTCCCATAAAACTAAATCACCCTTTGACCACTCGTAAGAAAAAATAAATTCATCTTTACATACATGATTTATAAGAAATTCTTTGATTTTATGACTATCTTTTTTATCGACATTTATAATTTCTTTAAGATGACCAGGAGAAACATATAAAGACTTTTGACCATTAACTTCTTGAACAATTGAATGTTCTGCTTCCATTACTTTCGAAGTTTTTATTCCATTGCGTGCCTCTAGTTCTCTTCGTGTTTTAGAGATTGGTCCTGCTGATGAAAAAATACCCTTAGCATTTTTTATTTTTTCTTTAATTTCTTCAGGTAGTTTCTTATAAGCGTTAAAACCAGAAGAAAAAATTGTATTTCCTTGTCCCTCAGGTATTTCTATTCCCATAAGCATTGTGTATCTAGGTCTATCTTTTTTAAGATAAGATGTGTCTTGATGAAGCCAAGATCCTCCAAAAGCTAAACTTTTATCGGAAGGTTTTCTCTCTAAAACATTTATGTAAGGAAAATTTTTTAAACCTTTCAATCTAGGATATTCAACTAACTCACCTATAGACTTTGCAAAGTTTTGATAGGAATAAGACTTTAAATTTTGTTTTTTTATAAAAATTACACCGTATTTATTTAAGGTTTTTTTAATCTCTTTTACCAGATCTTGATTAAGATAATTTAAATCAATATTTTTTATGTATGCTCCCACATTATTGCTACCTGGTGATATCGAAATATTTTTCATTTATTTTACTGGATTAAGAATAGTTGGATCGTTTTTAGCAGGATTATTAACTTCTGTCGATATTTCGTAAAATTTTAATTCTGGAGTCTTTATACCATTTAGAAATTGGACTGCATTATTGTTAAGGTTAAAATAATTATTAATTTGAGATTTGTTGATAATAACTGGCTGGCGATGATGAATTTCTTTATTTTTATCTGTTGCCTCCCTTGTGATAATACAAAACTGTCCATTGTCATGTATACCTGCAAAAAAAATATCTTTATCATCTTTTTTGCTAAAGTAATAAGGAATTTTTTTATTCTCAACCTTCTTCCATTCGTAATATCCTGAACTCGGAATTACTGCCCTTGAATTTACAATTAATTTTTTAAAACTTATTTTCGTATCTATTCCTTCTAATCTAGCGTTATGAAGACTCCTAAAATCCTCTTTTGCCCAAGATGGTTTAATTCCCCAAGTTGTCATTTCTAAATATTTACCATTTGTTGCTGATTTAATTACTGGATATTTTCCTCCTGGTGAACAATTAAAATTATCTTGATCTAAATCAACATTTAAATTTTTTTTTACAAAATTATTTGCAACTAAAAGAGTAGATTTTTTTACTACGTATCTTCCACACATTATTTTTTTCTTTTTTTTCGTTTAAGAATTCTTTTTTGTTTTAATGAAAGTCGAGGTTTTTTCATGAAATTCCTATCTTTTTGACTTTTTCCCGAGTATCTTTTTGACATATTTATTTTTCATCTACAATTTCATGAATTTGTTCCCCTAGACCATCAACTTTTAAATGCAATTTATCTCCAGCCTTCAAAAATTTAGGATTTTCCATTTCCATTGCTGTCCCGGACGGAGTCCCAGTAGTAATAATCGTGCCTGGATATAAAGTCATAAATTGACTTATGTGAGATACTAAGACTTTAAAATTAAATATCATTTTTTTAGTATTTCCAGTTTGTCTTCTATTACCGTTTACATCTAAAGTTAAATTTATGTCATTTATATTATTTATTTCATCTTTTGTAACCAACCAAGGTCCACATGGGCCAGCTATAGATTTACCTTTAATCCATTGGCCGCCCCTTTCTTTTTGCCAAGATCTTTCTGAAATATCATTAACTATACAATACCCAAACACATAATCATTAGCTTCATTTTCAGAAATGTATTTCCCTTTACGGCCTATTACCATTGCAACTTCACATTCGTAATCCATTTTTGTTGCTAATTTTGGTTTAATAATTTTATCGTTGGGTCCTTGAAGACATCCTGAACTTTTATTAAAAAGTATAGGTTCTGTTGGAAGTTTTGACTTACTTCCCTCTGCGTGCGCTTTATAATTCAATCCAATGGCTAAAAAGTCTCCAGGTTTAGAAACACAACTGCCAATTCTCTTGCTAGGATTTATTTCTCTAAGACTTGATAAATCAATATTATTAAGTTTTTTTAGAGTTTCATCATTTAAAGTTTGAGGATTTAAATCTTTAATGTGGTCAGATAAATCTTTGATCTTGTTGTTATGATAAACAGCAACAGTCTCTTTACCAAAATCACCTACTCGCATAAGTTTCATTATTTAATTTTATTGAAGATTAATTTATTTTACAAATCTTTTTATTCTTTCAATTACTGAAGTATCTGGACCGGTGTACGGTATGCTGTAAGAATTTGTCTTTGTCAAAACCTCAACCCCTTTAGTGAATATGAAAATGAAAAAAATGATAAAAAAAACAACAAAGATTTTTGCAGGATTGTAATTTCCAGTCTCAAAAACACTTTGTCTTTCTTTATTTGCCTTATGGAAAAACTTAAAGGTGATATAAACAGCAATTATTAAACCTATATGAGCCATAACTACTCCAGCCCATCCCCAAATAAATGTAGTTAGACTGAATACATACAAACTGAATACAGTTGACCAAATAAAAGATAAAACAATAAGTATTTGAAGCCTTACAGTTTTAGGCAAACTTCTTAGGTCTGACTTTGAGTCATCAAACATTATATTTGCGCTATCTATCATCCAATTTTTTAATTTCTCGAGCATATTATTTGTATATATAAATTTTTTAATAATTTAAATGTTATAATTGTCTTACCAATTTCTTAACCTTTTCCATATGTTCTGCAAATTTTTCTTGGGACATTCCTGGCAGCACCTCATAAAATCTTATATAATTAGTTTTCATACCACCAAGTTTAAGCACCCCAGCTTTAATTCTTCTAAAAGGAATATTTTGAAACCAAGTTTGAATTGAAAACCAGTTACCACCATAGGTCATTGACATTATTGCTTTCTTATTTTTCATCGCTCCAGCTACAGGATATCCCCAATTTCCAACCAGTCTCTTAAATGAAAAAAACCATTTTGGTGCTAGAACAATATCTATCCAATTTTCTAAAATTGCAGTTGCTCTTAGGTTATAACATGGAGAAATCATAAACAAAATATCACTCTCCTCTAATTTTCTTCTGTAATTTAAAATTTGTTCATTAGGCTCTGATCCGTCAAAAAAAGGTATAGGTTTTTCTTCGTGTAAATTAATAAGTTCTATATGATGACCTTTTTTTTTAGCTTCGTTAATAAAAGTATCTCTTATTGATGCGTTGAAACATTTCTTTGTATTATGGTGTCCATAAACAATGAATATATTTTTTGACATATTATTTATCTACATCATTTTTATCATTTTTTCGAATTACAAATCCTGCGCCTATACCTACTGCCAAAGCCGAAAAAATCCAGGAGTACTCTTGCTCACTAAAAAGCAATAATAGTCCAAAACCTATAATGATCACTCCTAATAGTTTATTATCCATTGACAAATACTTATCCTATAATAAAGTTTGATTATCCATATGTCATGGAAAAAAAGACTCTGCATCTACATGCAGGACTCTA
>MDSW01060116.1_pt1 | contig 12031 bp, 16 predicted proteins | sample 811171 | NCBI WGS metagenome assembly MDSW01 (sample SAMN05326641, study PRJNA326480) | marine metagenome | isolation source: seawater | place: Atlantic Ocean: North West | collected 2012
ACAGCTTCCAATCCCCCGTCGGGATTGGGAACATGTGCTTGCACATGCTCCGTCTCCTTCTCGGGTTCGCACTGCTGCTTCGGAACGGTCTCATAGACGACCATCGTGGTGGGGTTCTCCCATTCGGGGGTGTCCGGGAAGATCTTACGATTTTCCGGCAAAACAGTTTCCAATCCCCCGTCGGGATTGGGAACATGTGCTTGCACATGCTCCGTCTCCTTCTCGGGTTCGCACTGCTCAGAGACCGGAACGGTCTCTGTCGACGACCCGCACCCCAACATGTAAATGTTGCGGGCGATGATGCGCCAAGTGTTCTCGTCGTAAAAGTATTCCATGTCCAGAACCGTGAAAAGCTGCAAGATGCTTCGGAAAAGGTTGACATCGTCAATGACAGTGCAAACCTTCTGGAACAGCTCTTCGCTCATGTGACCACCAAGGTGGCAACGGAACTCAAAAATTGTGATTCCATTGTCAGAGTAGGTGTTCCAATCACTGAAGTCATCGCGGTTCTTGGGGTTGTAGACGTTGAACGCGAACATGGCGAGGCTGCGCGCTGAGCTCCATGTAAGATCACCGCAGTCAGTGAACTTGATGTTGAGCTTCGCGTTACCTTTTTTTTCTTAGCATTATTCAAATGGAGGAGAAATCGAATGGTGCAGCTAAAATTTTAATAAAGATATGTGGGGCTGTCATTGCGATTATTCTGGTTCTCCAAGGTGCGAAGGACGACAAGAAATTCCTTGAAAAACGAAGCCCAGAAGCATTTTGGAAAGGTTTGGAAGAATACGTCGAAAAATATAAACTCGACACAGAAAAACTTGGTTTTTCAGACTCCGAGAAAAAGGAAATACTCGACGTTATCTGTCCACTGTATTCGGTTGAGGAGTGCTCGTTGGAAAACGCGTGTAGCAACGAAACTGTACTCGAGAAGCTTTGTTCCGAAGAGGGGGCGGATGATGCAGATTGTAGTCCAGAGTGCACCTGGTTTGACCTATCTTACCTCAGACACTTATCAGATAAGGAGGGCATAAACAAAGCAATGGGTGCTGCCGGGCGAGAGGTCGCTACAGCAAGACATGATCTCCTAACAGCGGCGGAACTGAAAACAGTAAAGTGTCATTATTACGACGGATCGTCTTGGAAAATTCCCAAAATTTATGGAAAAGAACCTTATTGGGTGTCGTCTCTTGAGACTTGTAAAAATTTGGATTGTGCTGGTAAAAGCAAAAATACCACTATGATCGGAAGCGCGAATAAAGGTGGTCGCTGTAAATCAGAGAATTATTTTTCGTACGAAATGCGCAATCCGAGTGAAGCAGATACACCCATCAAATTTGGCAATGAGAGGTGGAGTACACTTGTTTCGAGATACCAATACGAGTGTCAACATATGAATTGTGTAAATCCTGAAGTGCCTAATTTGTGTTACGAGGGGGGTGTGGAGAAGTGCAACGAGGTCACACTCGAACGATTTTGCAAAGAGAATTCCGTGCCGGATAAGGACTGTGAACTACAAACCATATGCGACACTAAGAAATATGGATATGTTGACCATTTCTTGAACAATGGATGTCGATATGACGTGATGTATGAATCTATTATGCAAAAGTGACCCTTCATCGTGTTGAGGACGCACTTCATCATGTCGGAGAGGTAGGTCGTGGTGTCGAGCTGCGCGAACGCGTGCTTGAATGGCATATCATTGTTCACCTTCTTCCCATTGATGAGGAACGTCTGTGAATGCTTCATGGTATTCAGATCCAAGACTTCCTTCGTGAGGCTGCAGTCTTGATCGGAATCATCCTCGATGAAGGGATCAGTCAATTCCTCCTCGGTCTGTGCAGTGAGATACACGCGCACACCATTCAACACCGCCAGTGCCTTCATTGTGCTCTCAACCATTTCCTTCGGCATATTCGTCTCGCACATCTTGATGTGATTCGCAATGTCGGCTGTCATCTGTGTGATATTCTGTGAAGCAGTCCACTTCTTGTAGGCGTTGAGTGCCCACGCCGTCGCCTGGTACATGCTGGGATCCTCGTTGTAGCTGTTCATCTTGTGGAATGCGAAGTACTGCGGGTAGTACAAAGGATGAGGATCAATGCCGTTAATCGTGTTCATGTGGAACGGGAGAGAAGTCTGCATGAATCCAGATGCTGTCTTGTATTCCTGACACGGAGCTGCAGGGAAATCGCAAGTGGTGAATTCCGGTTCCTTCTTCGACTTTTCGCTTTCGAACGCAGGCATCATGCGGCGAATGTTCAAGTACATCCGCCGTTCTTCCGGTGTGCGAATCAGGATATCCATGAAGTTCTCCGACCACCACTCAGCCTCCCACTTCGCGACCTCTTCATCGAACGATTCCAGGTTCATCGCACAGGTCTTCATAATAGGCAACACGATCTGCTGCAACTCGTACTCGATGAGCGTACCCTCAACCACACTCTTCGGGAACGAAGCCTCTCCATCCTCGAGATCGATCGGACGATAGTGCGAACGGCGTGCCCACTTCTCCTCCATTGTGAGCTTGCGATCAGAATTCTCCTTGTCCGGCTTGTACGAATCCTTGATCTTCGCAATACGATACGCACAAGAGTTCACAACCCGACACATCCGCATAGCAACCTCCATATCCTTCACACTCCCAATGTCGAACGGCTCCACCGGCATGTACACTGGCTTGCTGGTACCTATACCGACGACTACAATATGATTTTGCCGTATTTTAGATACACTCCAGATACAAACATTGTTGTTTGTGTCCCTTCTTCACATCGACTACAGCCAAAAAAACGAACAGGCGGCTAAAACGAGCGCACCATAGCTCGTCAGGCGGATTTGCGGGTTGTAGGGGTTGTCGTCGTCGTAGGGCGGGTGGCACCCCGTCAACACGCACTTGATCACGTTGTTGCGGTCTGCGTTCTCGCGGAGGAAGTGGAGGAGCTTCGCATCAAGTGTGACACAGAGGGTTTCCTGCATCCACTCGCCCTTCTTGTTCATGCCCTTGATAGACATGACACCACGCGCTTGCTGTGAGAGAGCTCGAGCCACACATGCGAAAATAATGTATGAAGAAAGGAAACTATGATGTGTCAATGGATCCACTGGCTTGTTCGACCTCGCTTTGTTAATATCCCGCGTTCGCAGCAACAAGACCAGGTTGTTACATCTGGAGAAAAGGTTGCGGCGAAGTTGACCATGTTGACCGAGCCTCTCATAGCTACAAAAACTAAGCCGGATTCGCGATCTCTCGCTTCAACGCATCCTTCATGAACCTCATCAGGACGCGATCACGAAAAGTTCCGGGGTTCTTGTACGAGCATGTGCCCCCCTCCTGATCAATCTTGTCACGGCGGACGATGAAGTGAACTACGACAGCACCGAAGTGACGATTCGGAATTGTGCTATCAGTTACTTCCATTTGCTTGATGAAGTCGTTGCTGTCGAAGTTCTCCACCTTCTGTTCGAGGGTCACCATCGTCTGCAGGCCCTAAATTGTTTTGATTTTTTTTTCATTTTTTTTACAAATGACATTGTCAAGAACACCCAGACGAAAGCCACGCCGATCGAAAAGAAGGTCCAGAAAAGGTGAGAAATCAAGTGGTGATGCATTTGTCAATGCTGCTATTGACAAACTTCGAAAGCAGATGGAAAGTGTTGGATGGGAGGTGTATTCGCTGCATGTGCGAAAGAAATAGCTGCGGACGTCGATGTTGCCGTAGAAGTCGCCGACGGCGACTACCTTCGCGAACGTCGCGTCTTGGCGCTTGCGGCGCTTCGGCTTCTCCTCTTCGCTCTCGTCCTCACCGTCAGGAGCAGCGCGATCTCCGCGCCGAGGGCTGCGGCTGCGGCTGCGATCACGAACGGCGGGTTCCTGCAATCTTTTTCTGAACACGTTTCAAATGACTAAAAAGTCACAGACTTGACGCCAACCGAAATCGCAAGATATAACAATTTGTATCGCTATTACTATCCAAGTCCTGTCCATTATATGTAGCGGAGACAGGGTCAGGGCGTTCGAGTTCTTCACCGAGAGCATCGGCAAGATCGTCAGTATCATCTTCGGGGGCAGAATCAGGGACAGCGTCAGCACGCCGGGGGCTACGGCTGCGATCACGAGCCGCCATGACTTGCAAAGTTGTTGAATTCTGGAGCCTGATGGCAAGTCGTCACAGCGAAAAGAGTCGAATCTCGAAAAGTGATTCATGAATTCTACGCGCGCGCAATGCGTCAAAAGGCACGACGATCCCTCCTAGTACGGTGCAAAACGTCCCGCCGTCCACGCCCGTGGACGGCGCTTCTTCCCTGATGTCCCTACGAGGTCCGGCCGCGAAGCGCTACTCGTGCCGTGCAGATCAAGGCGCAGCGGTGGCAACACGAGGACCCCGCGATTGAGCTCGAGGCGACAGTCGTTCACGCGGATGCGCAGGGACTCGCAGACAACGTTGTAGCGGTCGACGTTACCGTTGACACGGATCGTCCACAAATCTGACCTACAACTTTTGTTAAACCACAAAAATTCTGTTAAATTCTGTTAAACCACAATCATTTTGCGTATTCGCGGCGCTCTTCCCGGACAGCGCCCCGAGCTCCTTCGCCACGGCGTCGTCGAGTATCTTCATCGTATCGGTGCGCGCAGCGAAGGGCAGCGCCCCGCGCTCAACGAGATCGTTGAGCACGTCACCGAGGCACTTCCCCAGCTCCGTGTGCTCGTACACTGCATCTGGGTCGGGCTCCGGCACCGCCATGGCTTGAGGCTGGCGGCAATTTTTACCCCGAATCACCGAGTTTTATCTTCGTCTTCTTTCTTTGATAAAACTTCTCTGATCAGCTTTTACACCCTTTCCAATTCCTTTGGCAGTTAAAAACGCTTGTGCTTGTCTAATATTTTCAGGTGATTCTACATCCATACCCAGTCGTACAGCATTTGCTCTGCACTCAGCTTGTGTCTTTCCGAAAATTGGACACCCTAAATTAGCTTCATCGAGCTTCATTTCCTGAGATTTATTACTTTGAAGGGTTGAGCAAAAATCTGGAGTTTCGCAACCGTCACCACAATCTTGCATTGGGGGGTATATTCCAGGTGGTCTTACTTTTGTTGTTGCAACCCACAAATCTTCACCGAATTGAGTGCAAAATACAATCTTTGAACCTTCAGGTCTAGTCGTTGATTGAAATACACCCATTTGGTATATTGAATAAATTTTTTTTTAGATTATACCGCAATTTCAATCTTCGTCCGTGCGGAACGACGCGTTCCCGCCGATGAATCCGGTCAAGGAATAAGGCGCATTAATTTGGAGGATTCTGAACAACCCTCGTCGAAAACTTCTGTTCTGAAAAAGTTGTCTGTAAAAGAATACATAGAAAAGTTACGATATACAGCTTGCTTTAGTTCGCTTTTAAAGAACTCGTATTCCGATTTCTTAATAACTACAACAACACTTTGACTTTGATTCCACACTCTGTATGTACGTGCAGTGAAAAAGAAAATCGGATCTTTAAGTAGAACAATTCTCTTTCGCTGCGAAACCTCATTATCAAAGCCGTTTGTGAAGACCAGGATTCTATCGTTCAAGAATTGTTGTACTGTGGTCGTGGAATGCATGGAACCTAAAATTCGGGAATCAAAACGACGAAAACGCACCATGCAGGCATCATTTTCTTCCTTTTGTGTATCGTGGGGAAGTAGTGTATCAAAAACGTCAGGCATAGCCGGCAAGACACGCTTTATGCACATGGTAAGCATATGGCAATCACCGATTTCTGGTTGTTCGTAGACTGTCCACGCAGTAAGTTTGTTTAACTGACCGTTTAGTGTGTTAGCATTAGGAAAATACTCGTGTGAAAATGTATGCGCCAGAAAATGTTTCAATTCACTACGAAACACCGAAAGATTCTGAGAATCGATTACAACAAGTAAAGTTGAAGAATTATTCCAAAGATTGTATTCTAGTTGTGTCATTCGAAAACACGGGAGCGATGAGAAAACGACGCGATTGTATATGCTTTCGTATGAAGACGCAAAACCACATGAAAACACATTCTCACCTTCGTCGTCAAGATTTTTTGCGAAGGAAGTCCCCCAGATCGCTGCGCTCACTCGTGGATCGACTCGCTTGAAGGCGATGATGACAGGGTCAGGGTCACCCATTAGGACACCCTAGAGCCGATGTGTTTGCTAATGGCGACGGCGCAACCGGCGAGAACGCTTGGAACGCCTTGACCTGGAACGTCTGCTTCTACGTCTGCTTCTGCGTCTCCTACCCTGCAAAGAATACACTGCTCCCACTTCGTTGTTTATTCTGTCATCCTCCTTAATTTTTGTGGTTAATTTCTTAAAACACGGATAAATGTGTTTTCTGTCTTCCTTTGGGAGTAATGTAGGACGACTTTGCAGTTCTCTAAATCTTTTTCTCGCGCCTTCAATTGTGCTTATTCCTGTTCCATAATACTTTTCGCTTTCACAATCTGGCTCTTCGGGTTCGGGTGTCGGAGGAGGGAGGTATGGACCCAAGTTGGCATACTGCATGAGTGGATTTCCGTACATGGGATAACCGTACATTTGTAGTCATTAACATAAAAAGAATCTATCTTTCGCGCGGACGCCCCGAACGGTCAAATTCGGTCGAGAGAGTCAATTTAATTAAATGAGGCACCGAATGGTTTCTTTAATTTGGCATCGGCATTTGTTCGATCTCCTCATTTCAGAAAAGCTGGTAAGTCTGCGAGTAACGCAAACATACTTTTGAATCGCCTCCTCAATTTCTGCGAGTGTGCTAGTGCCATCGACAAAAATGTAAAAACCTTGACATTTCGAACCAGAATGCACAATGTGAAAATTCTCTTTGCGAAATAAACTGAGTAGAGTTTCTCGACCGTAGCCGCTGTGCACGATACGCGTCCAGTGAGAAACGTTAACCCCTTTCTCCTCCATAAATAACTTCATCTGGTAGAAGCATTGCTTTCTGGGGGTGTGAATTGTAAAATCTGCGACGCGAATTGCATTTGGGGAAGACACATATTCTGTGCGAAGATTAATGGTGAATGTCTTCAAGTCTGTCGAATGCAAATACTGCTTCTCATTCGAATACAGCATGAGCAAGCAGTCAAGGACACACGCTCGGTCAATGTACAAGTATACGTTCAGTTCTACTGAGGCAGTGTTGAGCAATATCAGCGAAACCTCAAGTTGACCAAACTCGTTCAGTGTCAACTCGAACTTCCATCGGCGCTTCAACACGTCCTCGAAATCACCGATGGTAATCTTCATGTCGACAGTCGGCGCGTACACACAGACACATCGCGTGATATCCATCTCGAGCCACAAAGTTACCTCCGTGATTTCCGACGTGATCTCTTGTACGTTGTACATTTTTCTTATCGCGGCCGCCGGAAGCGCTGGATACAGGCATCAACGATCCCTGTGAAAATAATTGAGGTTAGGAAGAGAAGGCAATCACTTCTTTGCCCGTGGCTTTTTCTCAGGCGCCGGAGTACGCTTCTGGATGTTAAAAGAGCAAATGTCATGGATATCCATGAACCATGGATACTCCGTGTCCCATTCGTAGTAGTTGCGCGTTGCGAAAATACGCCAGACGGCGATCGCATCTTTGCGCCAATAAGAAAACATGGCAACATGGATGCTCTCGAATTGATGGACATTATTGCAAGCAAATGCCCAAGGATCGTCGATGTGGGTTACACCGAGTACGAAATGCATCATGGCCTTCACAGGCACATTCTTAACGCTCAGGAGGTTGTGCACATTCGATTCAGTCTGGCGCGGCTCAGAGTAGGGGAACTTGTACTGGTAGGAGAGGCCGACTTCCAAGACAGACACAAGCAGCGAGAAGATCCAGCACATCTTCCGAATCACAAAACGTTCATTCCAGCGAAGCGGATCGAACATTCGATTCATGACATAGAAGAAGACTCGCTTGTCTACTTTATCTGTACCGTCTGCGCCAAGGACTGTAATCTGCGGAATGAGATCCTCAAAAGTGCGATTGGAGTGGAGCTGCACATTCTTGCACAGAGCTACCAGTGCCTTCGGATCTGTGTGCAAGCTGTCGAAGTTCAACCAAGACGCATCCTGGTCAAGCAGGCAGAAAAAGAATAGGCTGCTCTGCGGATGCGCTTGGGGAAGGTACATCGGAATGTACTCCGGATCCTCCTCTGTCACTCCGGCTGCGTTAGGATTCACCACTTCTTCATTCTCCACGTCAAGCCATTGAGGGTTAAGCAGCCACCCTTTCGCCTTTATCATGATGAAGCTTTGCATGATGATGGAATCCCTGACTTTCCGGCTGAAATCAGTGGAACCGATCGCGAGGGGAATTTGCGCACCTTTGCACAAATGGGAGTAGATACCGCGACACAGATCCATGATGTCGTAGTCGTGGTGCTTCGTCGTAGAGATCAGAACCTCAGCGCAAAGTATAAAAAAACATCTACGAAATTTGGAAATGGCAGATCGCAGCCGCTCGCCACGGGGTCAAAATGCTGAACTCCGAACTCCACTCCACAGGGCAGTGAGGATACTGGCAAATAAAATTAACGAATTGGACAGGCAAATTCCTGAGAATCTTTATCAAACCCTTGTCGATCAACATAAAAGCATTCGGGATCAAATTGAAGAGATTATAAATTTACAGACGATACTGGGACAGCATGCTCAAGCTATCAACAATGCCCACGCTGCTATCGTACAGTTACAGCAACAGGCGCCACCCGGTGCCGGTGGACCTTTACTACAGAATATTATACCCTTCCATGGTACAGCACACACATTAGGCGGAGCACAAAGGAGGAAACGCTCGAAGAGAATTCGACGTTCTAGACGCAGCAGAAGAACCAGAAAATGCTTAAACAAGGCGTAAGGGGACGGAGCGAATGTTGTGCAGGCGGGTGAGGAAGAGCTTAGTCGTCGCGGCGTCGCCGCTCTTCGTGGTGGTCTGGTTGTAGAGAGTGAGGCGCTTGAAGTTCGTCACCTCCTCACGATTCTCCTCGACAAGCTGGTCAAGAAGATCGTTGTCACTCCCCGACACCGGCGACATGTCGCTCGCTGGAGCCACCACAAGCTATCCGAGAAAATTCGGTTTGGAACTTTAATTATCTTAACATTCTCCATATGGTATGGCGCGCGTACGAGCAAAGGCAAGCGGGCGGTCGAATAGTCACATTCGACGAAAAGGGTGAGCGGTGTACTTACGGAGATCGAGGGTAAAGAGTATTCCACATAATCGGCCAGCGAATGAACAGGCAGTTCTCGATAAGGCCCGCAATCTCATACGGAACTCCCAACTTTCTCAAAACGTCTGAGACTCCGAGAGCACGAAAAATTTGGCTAAGAAGAAAATGTGTGACAATATATTCATGCTCCTTGAACTTCTGACCGTTTCGACGAACGAAGTAGTTCGTGTTGTAGTTTTCGAGTGAATTTGGAACATGACGGTTTTGAGTGTACGTGCATAAACTCGTATGCCATCCCACCCAATCGCCATGTTCATGAAGTCCCATGCAAAACGGACATCGTACGAGTAAATAATTCTGCTGTAAAAGTCCCGTAGAGCGGTCGACCTCCGGTCTACCGTTTACAAGTACGTAAATTCGATGCGGAATCGCTGGAAGAACAGCAGAGACAAAGGCCTCCCTGTACGGCAGCCGTGGCATACCGGGAAGAAAACGCCCAAAGACGGTGTTCGATACCCCCGGATTCTGAAGGTAGTACATGTAAGCAGTAAGCAGAAAGCACAAAATCTTCAGTCTTTTCACCTTCCTGTCTGGATTGTGCCGAGGCTTCATCAGAACGTGCGTAGCGTCGAATACAAGGTCGACGTCGTACGGCACACGATCATGATAGCGGACAAAGCGATAAAAGTCACCGGGGCGGCTGTTCCGCAATCGCATCCCGTCGATCCAGAAGGCGAGGTCATACAGGATCGACACCGGGTGTTCCAGGTGTTCCATCACTCACTAGAGCCAACGCAGCTTATGCATTAGGATTCCCAAATTGCTAGTGTTGATTCCTTCATCTCGTCTCGCGATCTCGCAGGCGCCCGCTGCCATCCGAATCGCTTGATTCGACGAAAATTTCTGCGAAAATCTTAGGCAAGTTCCTCAATCGTCATCTGGGACTTCATCTGGTCCTGATGCGGCGGCTGCATCTGAACATTCTGCTGTGACTGCTGCATCGGAACAGTGTACGCGGAATACGTGAACACAGGGGTCACAGGAACCATGTAGTACACCTGAGGAACAGACTTGGACTTGTTGCGGATGTAGTCAATACGCTCACTCAGAAGATCAACCTTTCTAGCAGTAGAAAAATGATTGGAGCGGTTGTGGAATGCGAGACCCTCGAATTCCTTCTTCAGTGCGAGCATCTTCTTCTGTGCCTCTTGGTTCTCATGCCTCAGAGCGTCAACTTGCTTCCTCAGATGTTGAACCTCGGTGCGGAGTTCGTAGAGCTCGAGAGAGTACTGCGACGGCTTCTCGTGGTAGTGCTGCTCGTGGTGCCACATTTCTTCGTACTGCGGCCACGTCGTGTCGTTGTAGTAGTACGCAACACCATCGGACATCATCATCGCGTCAAAATCACCACTTGAGCCATAATTTTTGTTTTTTTTTGTCGAAAATATTTCAAATGCTTCCAGACGAAGTGATTGTGAAAATTTACTCATTTCTTGACATGTATCATTACAAGAATAGGTGTTTTGCACGAACGAACTCTGGAAGAAGGTGTCTACAACGTGCGAGATTCTTATGCCCTGTACATGCCCAAAAGTTTTCCTTGACTTCATCCCTTTCGTCGCACGAGCAAGAAAAGCTTCTGAGGTCACAGTCCGAATAGCTACATTCGGGGATCGGATAGTTCATCTAGTCATCTAGTATGCGGGCGGAGTTTGCGCATGAGTTTGGCGTACTTCCACCGCTTGAAGATGTAGACAGGGGAAAAAAGGCAAGCTCCGCGTGCAGAAAAGCGATCCCAAAACTTTTCAATGCCGCGATGCTTCAGTTGAATGTCGTCGTTGGTCGCAGCAGTACTTGGTAGGACAAGATGCAAGCCCTTCGGAAGCTGATGAACGCTCTGAATATTCGTAATCTCGCGCAGCGGTGCCTTCAGACTCGGAACAGCCTTTGTGATCAGTGCCTTCACACGCTCGCAAAGGCAGCGACTCACAAGAATGCGGTTCTTCTTGCGAGCAAACTTCCACCGATTCACACACATCTTCAAGTATTCGCGGGAAGTGAGGTAGTCGGAATCGACGAGAAACGCAAGCGCACCTTCTGCCCAGTATGGCATAACTTTGCTGCTGCAGCACCGGAAAACAATTTCCATGTCTTCTGTAGTGCCTTCGTAAAGGAATTCGATACGCTGGATCAAAAAGAGGATGGGATCACTGTACGCAAATGTCTTCAGCGGAGTTTCACCCTTGGTCTTGATGTCCATGATGAACTCGAGCTCATCACAAAGGGTAGGGTTGCGCTCACTCAACATCTGTCGGAACTCCTTGATCGTGTACGTCATCGTATCAAATGCTGGCTCGCGGCGAAGCGCCTCGTCGAACCTTTTTTTTTTGTCCTCTTTTTTTTAGTAGAATAGCGATTACGTCGACGCTTTCTAGAACTGCGTCTACTGCGTCTTCGTCGTTGAGATAATTTGTTTAATCTACTGAGGGCCTGAACATAACACTTTCTTATACTCATCTTTCGTTGATCGCTTGCTGCTTTCCTGATTAGCAAATCCTTTTCTCGTCTGAGTGCTTCTTTATCGTTTATATTGCTGAAAACTTCCCGACAATCTTTTGTGAGTTGACTTTCGGCTACCGCGATTCTTCTATTCTGAGCATCTTCCAATTTTTTATTTTTGCTTAAAAGTTCTGCATTTTGCAAGTTAAGGCCTGCATTCGCCATATAAATGCTACTGTCATCAAACGACATTAGAGGTGGCACTCCCATGCCGGGTTGAGGCATTCCCATGCCGGGTTAAGGCATTCCCATGCCGGGTTGAGGCATTCCCATGCCG
>MDSW01069811.1_pt1 | contig 12031 bp, 12 predicted proteins | sample 811171 | NCBI WGS metagenome assembly MDSW01 (sample SAMN05326641, study PRJNA326480) | marine metagenome | isolation source: seawater | place: Atlantic Ocean: North West | collected 2012
CAGGTCTATAGCTTTTTCTATGGTAAACAGTAACTCCAAATTTTTTTAGGGCACCTAAATGTTGCCAAGTACCATAACCAAAATTTTTATGCCATTTGTATTGTGGAAATTTGTTTCCTAATTTTATCATGTAAAGATCTCTATAAACTTTTGCCACAATAGAGGCTGCAGAAATGCACTTAATTTTTTGATCTCCTTTGATTACTGTTTTAGAGTTTTTTAATTTTCTTGGCGCATGAGTTCCATCAACTAGAAAAAGATGAGGTTTTTTTTTTAATTTTTTTACAGCCCTTTCCATTGAAAGTAATGTAGCATTAAAAATATTAAATTTGTCTATTTCACCTACGGATGCTGAACCAATAGCATACCATGAGTTTTTTTTTATATGTTTTGCGATTTCTACTCTATCATTAAAAGAGATAGTCTTTGAATCTCTTAAAAGTTTTTTATTTATATTTTTTTTTAAAATAATTGCACACGAAATAACAGGACCGGCTAAACAACCTCTCCCGACCTCATCCACACCTGCGAAAATTCTATTTGTCATTTAATTTTATTTTTAGCTCAGATATTTTTTTTCTGATCATTTTCAAATCTTCCCATGCATATTTTTTTTGATCCGGTTGCCTCATGAGAAATGCAGGATGAAATGAAGCAATTACTTCTGGATAAGAATTTCCAATTTTTTTATTTATCCATTTTCCTCTAGCTTTAGAAATGACAACTTCATTTCCTACCAATGCATTCAGCGCTGTACTACCAAGCAACAACAAAATCTTTGGATTAATTAACTCTATATGTCTGATAAGAAAGGGTAGATATCTTTTTATTTCTTCTTCAGTTGGCCTTCTATTCATTGGGGGTCTAAAATTTACTACATTTGAAATATAAACATTTCTTCTACTGAGTTTTATAGCTTCTAACATTTTATCAAGTAGTTTTCCTGCTCTGCCGACAAAAGGTTTTCCCTCCTTGTCTTCGTTTGCTCCAGGGCCTTCGCCTATAATCATTATTTCTGAGTTAGGGTATCCATCAGAAAAAACAAGGTTTGTTGCATTTTTCTTCAATTCACAATTTTTTATGGAATTAATTCTCTTTTTAAGCTCTTCAAGTTGGACGATCTTTTTTCCTGTAAAGCCAACATTATTGTTAGACCCGTCCTTTTTGTACCTACTTATGGATTTATTGTCATATACTAGTTCATTATTAATAAGTTTATGGTACAGCTTTTTTTTGTTAGATTTAACCGAAAGTTTGTTTTTCATAGTTGTTTATGAAGCTTTGTAGTTCTATTTTTAGATTTATATTATATACCTTTATTTTCTTAGGTGCATCCAATTCATCTTACTCCAGAACAACAGATTTCAATTATAACGCTAAAAATATTTCTAATTATTTTTCAGCTGTAGTTTCTTTTCACGACATGGATTATACAAATTCTCAAAAATTTTTTAAAAAAATAAATAATTTTGATGATGAAAATGCCGACTATTTTTCCAAACTCATTGAATCCTTAGTAAATTTAGAAAAATATAATGAGGCTCAAATTTATTCTAAGAGACTAGAAAGAAAAAATATATCTACTTTTGAAAGTAATCTTATTCTTGGTTTATATGAGTTTAAAAAATCAAATTACAACAAGGCAAAATTTTATTTTAACAAACTCGATTCAAATTTTAGAGATATATCGATAAATGATTTGTTAAAACCCTCATTAATTAATTGGTCTGAAATTTTGGAAGCGAAAAACAAAGATGGAGTTGAATCTTTAGGAAAAATCTCAACAAATTTCAACAATTTTAGATCTATACAAAGAATTTTTGCAGATTGTCATTTTGAAGACCCCGTTACAGAAAATCAGTTTAGAAAAATGCTTAAAAATAAAAAATCTAATCTTTCTAGGTATCATTTCTTTTTTGCTAATTATTTGGCCAACCAAAATAAAATGGATTATGCAAAAGAAACAATTAATCTGGCGTCAAAAACTTATCCCAACAATCTACTTATTAGACAGTTTCAGAAAGTATTAAGTGAAAATGAAAATAATAGAAATCTTTTCAATTGCAAAAATCCAAATCATATTTTAGCTGAGATACTTTATATTGTCGGAAATTTTTTATCATCATCAGGAGATTATAGACTTTCAAATTTTTATATTAATTTATCGAAATATTTAAATCCTGACTTTTCATCTTACGATTCACTTCTTGCCGAAAATTTTTCAATTTTAGGAAACTATGATAAGTCAAAAAATATTTATAAAAAATTGTCAAAATCAGGATCTGTTTATAAATGGTATTCTAGTAAAAAAATTGCCATTATATTAGAGAGACAGGGGGCAAGAGACGAAGCCGTAATATTTTTGTCCAGAATTTATAAAAATATCAGGAAAGATATTTATAAAACTTTTGATCTAGCAAATTTTTTGAGAGAAGAAGGCGGATATGAAAAATCAATTGAATTATATTCAACAATTTTATTAAAAATTGAAAATGATCATGAAATTTATCCAGAAGTTTTACACAGAAGAGGAACAGCATATGAAAGATCAAATAATTGGGAGCTTGCAGAAAAAGATTTATTAAGGTCATTAGAAATAGAACCAGACTCGCCTTATGTTATGAATTATCTTGCATACACTTGGATTGAAAAAGGAAAAAATGTTCAGAAAGCTTTGAGAATGCTAAGAAGAGCCAATGATTTAAAAAAGAACGATGGTTACATAACAGATTCTTTAGGATGGGCTTTGTATAAATTGAATAATTTTTCAGAAGCAAAAAAATATCTTAGATTGGCAATAATCTTCATGCCTAGAGATCCAATTATAAACGATCATTTTGGAGACTGTTTGTGGATGAATAATAGAAAAATACAAGCAAGATATTATTGGGAGTATGCACTGAGCTTGGATTCGACAGAAAAAGAACTAAAAGAAAAGATAAAGAAAAAATTGCTATTTGGTTTAGAAGAAAGTTGAAGTTATGAAGCGCAAAATCTTGAGATCATACTGTAAGATTAATTTATTTTTGGATGTTGGAAAAAAGATTAAAAAACATAGGCTGCACAATATACAGTCTTTGATATTTTTGATTGATTTACATGATAAAATTACAATACAAAAGAACAATAGCTTAAAGGACAAAGTTAGTTTTTCTGGAAAGTTTAAGAGTTATATAAAAAATAAAAATAACTCAATTACTAAATCTTTGTCTTTATTAAGGAAGAACAAACTTATTAAAGCCAACGATAATTATAGTATTGCTGTTGAAAAAAATATACCTGTTTTTTCTGGTTTTGGCGGGGGTTCAAGTAACGCGGCAACAGTCATCAAGCATTTTATAAAAGGAAAAAAGATATCAACCAAGTATATCAACTATTTTTGTAAGTTTTTAGGCTCGGATTTGAGATTATTTTTTGGGTATAAAAAAATTTTTCAGAAAAATTTATTTGAGATTAACGAATTTAAGCAAAAACATACATTCTATTTTATTCTAGTTTATCCACTCATAAAATCTTCAACCAAAAATATTTATTCGAATCTAAGGACTTTCAAAAGACTTACGAATAAAAATAATTATTCAGGAGGTTCAAAACTAAAAATAATTGACAATTTAAAGTTTGAGGAAAATTCTTTAGAAAAAATTGTGGTTTCAAATTTTCCAGTGGTTAAAAAAGTTTTGTACGAATTAGAACTAATTAAAAATTGCCAATTCTCAAGAGTTACAGGGTCTGGTTCGGCATGTTTTGGCTTATTTACAACAAAAACAAGTGCAAATCTGGGACTAAGAAAAATTAAAAAAAAATTCCCTAAATTTTGGTGCGTTGTAGGGAAAACTATTTAAAGTTGTTTTTTTATGATATATGAAAAATTATATTGGGGCGTAGCCAAGCGGTAAGGCAGTGGTTTTTGGTACCACCATCCTAGGTTCGAATCCTAGCGCCCCAGCCAGAAATATGCTTTTGATCGACAAAATAAGAAAGGTTTTTTTCCCATTTTACAAATCAAAAAAAGTAAAGAAAATTATTAGCATTCTTAATACTAAAAATAGAAAACAAGCAATGTTTGTTGGGGGCTGCGTTAGAAAATATTTATCAAATGAGAAAATTGACGATATTGATATTGCAACTGTTTTTACACCTCACCAGATAATTGAAAAATTTATTAATTCCGATGTTGAAGTAAAAAAAACAGGATTGCTTCATGGCACACTAACCTTAGTATCTGAAGGCAAAAGTTTTGAAGTAACTACATTAAGAGAAGATGTTTCAACAGACGGAAGGCACGCACAAGTTTCTTTCACTGACAACTGGGAAAAAGATTCAGAAAGAAGAGACTTCACCATTAATGCGATTTATTTAGATGAAAGAGGAAAAATCTTTGATCCACAATTGGGTTTAAAAGATCTAAAAAATAAAAAAGTCAGATTTATTGGAGACCCAGACAAAAGAATCAAAGAAGATTATTTGAGAATTTTGAGATATATAAGATTTTCCATTCAATACAAAGATCTAAAAGCAGATGAAACAACTTCTAAAGCTATACAACTAAATCTTAACGGTGTTAAAAAGCTTTCAAAGGAAAGAATTTATAGCGAGTTAACAAAGATTATAAAACTCGAAAACTTTCAAGATATATTTAAAAATAAATTTTTGTTAGATGTGTTTAAATTAATTTTTCCAGAATTTATAAACATTGAAAGAGCAAAAAATTTTACCCAGATTAGAAATTTGAAAAGAATTATTTTAGAAAAAGATGTTATTCTAGCTTCTATGTTAATAAATTCTTCAAATAATCACGAATATTTTTCTCATAAATACAAAGTTTCTAATGAAACAAAAGACAACTTAAACTTTTATGCAAAGCTTCTAAAAGAAATTAAAATAAATAAAAATTTTTTTGCAAAAGATTTAAAAAAAAATATTTTTTACAATGGTAGAGATAAAATCAAATCAGTTTTTCTAATTTTTAATCTTATGAAAGAAAAGACTATACCATCTAAGATAACAGATATGTTTTCAAAAATTGATTCAATATCAATTCCAAGGTTTCCAATTACAGGAAATGATCTCTTAAGCAGGGGTGTGAAAGGCGGAAGAAAAGTCGGAGAGCTTATGAAGAAGATGGAAAAAAAATGGATAGAAAATAATTTTAATTTAAACGATGAAGAAATAAAAAGCTTATTAAAAAAAAATATTTAACTTAAACGTACTCAACTTTTATAACTTCAAAATTTTTTTCCCCAGATGGAGTTGCGACATTAACAAGATCTTCAGATTTTTTTCCAATTAAAGATTTTCCCATAGGAGATTTAAAATAAATTAAATTTTTGCTAATATCTGCTTCATCCTTTCCAACAATTTTGAAAGAACTTTTCTTTTTTGTTTCTAAGTCTTTTACTGTAACAGTAGATCCAAAAACAATCTTTCCTGTATTTTCTATTTTTGTTATGTCTATAACATTTGCTCTTGCAATCACGTTGTTAATTTCCAAGACTCTACTTTCTAGTTGAGCCTGCTGTTCTTTTGCAGCGTGGTACTCGGCATTTTCTTTTAGATCACCATGACCTCTGGCTTCTGCTATGGCTTCAATAATTTTTGGTCTTTTAATATTTTTTAATTCTTCCAGTTCTTTCTGAAGTCTTTTTAATCCATCAACTGTAATAGGCTCTTTATCCATCTATTTCCATTTTGCTTTTGGCGGGAGAGACATTAATATTGCCTCAACATTACCACCAGTATTTAATCCGAATTTTGTTCCTCTATCATATAACAAATTAAATTCAACATACCTTCCTCTTTTGTATAGTTGTTCATCTTTTTGTTTATTTGTCCATTTACTAGAAATTTTATTTTCTATTATATTTTTAGCACAATCTAGAAAACACAGACCAACTTCTCTAACAAAGTTGAAATCTTTTTCCCAATCATCTTTTTTATAATCAAAAAATATACCTCCTATCCCACGGGCTTCTTTTCTATGGGGCAAATAGAAATAATCATCACACCATTTTTTATATTTTGGATAATATTTCTTGCTGTGTCTGTCACAAGCTGTTTTGATCTTTTTATGAAAAAGATCTCTTTCCTTTTTGTCTTTTATAGAAGGTGTGGCGTCCATTCCTCCCCCAAACCAACTTTCCGATGTAACTATAAATCTAGTGTTAAAATGCATAGCGGGTATTTTAGGATTCTTCATATGTGCAACTACTGAAATTCCCGAAGCCCAATAATTGGGATTTTTTTTAGCACCTAAAATTTGATTTCTAAATTTTTTTTGGAATTTTCCAGATACTTCTGAGAAGTTTACTCCCACACTATCAAAAACATTTCCATTTTTAATAATTGCATATGATCCTCCACCTTCATTTGGATCTTTTGATTTTCTCCAGCTCTTTTTAACAAATGATAAAGATCGTCCTTTTTTAGACTTAATTTTTTCAAGTTTTTCAAATTCCTGACAAATTTGATGCTGAAGAAATTTGAACCACTCTCTTGAAACTTTCTTCTCTATTTCCATTTTTGACTTCATTATTAAATAATAATGTTGTTTATAAAATCAGTATTTATGCGTTTAAAAACAATTTTCTGTGTCATTCTGCCCCTGGCATGTTTTACAAATTGGCTCTTATTTATTATTAATCAATGGTAATATAATTTTATGGATAAATCAGGAAAAAAAAATAGAAGAGACTTTCTTTTTACCGCAAGCTACACTCTGGGCGCTATAGGCTTGGGCGCTACAGTTTGGCCATTTATTGACCAAATGAATCCTGATAGTTCTGTAAAAGCTTTAGCTTCAACTGAAGTAGACTTAAGTCAGATACAGCCCGGAAGTTCAATAACTGTATTATGGAGAGGCAAGCCAGTTTTTATTAAACGAAGAACTCAAGAAGAAATAGTCGAAGCAAAAAATGTGAAATTAGAAGAATTAAAACATCCAGAAAAAGATGAAGATAGAGTAAAAAAAGATGAGTGGTTGGTCATGTTAGGTATTTGTACACATTTAGGATGCGTTCCTTTGTCAGACAAAGGAGAATACAAAGGGTGGTTTTGTCCTTGTCACGGTTCTCACTATGATACATCAGGCAGAATCAGAAAAGGTCCTGCACCAACTAACATGGAAGTTCCGGAGTATGAATTTGTTGATAGCAACACTATCAAGATAGGATAATTTTTTATGAGTGAACACAGCTATAAACCTTCATCAAAATTTGGACAATGGTTCAATGATAGGCTGCCTATATTAACTCTAAGTGATCACCTAATAAATTACCCTACACCAAAAAATTTAAATTATTGGTGGACATTTGGAGGAATCTTAACCTTTTGTTTAATTACTCAAATTATAACAGGACTGGTTTTAGCAATGCACTATGTAGCCCATGCTGATATGGCTTTTGATAGCGTCGAACACATTATGAGAAATGTTAACTATGGATGGCTTATTAGATACATTCACTCTAATGGCGCGTCTATGTTTTTTTTAGCAGTTTATATTCATATTTTTAGATCCCTGTTTTATGGTTCATATAAATCTCCTCGTGAAATTATTTGGATACTAGGTATGTTGATATACATTTTAATGATGGCTACTGCGTTTATGGGTTATGTTTTGCCATGGGGACAGATGAGTTTTTGGGGGGCAACTGTAATAACAAATTTATTTAGCGCTATACCCCTTGTTGGAGACAGTATAGTAACTTGGTTATGGGGAGGTTATGCAGTTGATAACCCAACATTAACCAGGTTTTTTAGTCTTCACTATTTATTTCCTTTTATTATTGTTGGTTTAGTAATTTTACATATTTGGGCTCTCCATGTCCCGGGAAATAATAATCCTGCAGGAATAGATATTAAAAAACCTTCAAAGGATACAGTTCCGTTTCATCCATACATCACAATAAAAGATTTATTTGCTCTTTTAATATTTATAATAATTTTTTCTGGTTTTATCTTCTTTTCACCGAATGTTTTAGGACATCCTGACAATTATATCCCGGCCAATCCTTTAGTCACACCAACACATATTGTTCCAGAATGGTATCTGCTTCCTTTTTATGCAATTTTGAGGTCAGTGCCTGATAAATTGGGCGGGGTTGTCTTATTATTTGGTTCACTTTTAATTTTATTAGCTTTACCTTGGTTGGATAACAGTAAAGTTAGATCTGCAGTTTTTAGACCAATTTACAGAATTTTTTTCTGGATATTAATGATAGATGTTTTAGCCCTAGGTTATGTAGGTGCAATGCCAGCCGAGGGACTTTATCTTTTAATTGCCAGAGTTGGAACAGCATATTATTTTGTTCATTTTTTAATTATAATGCCTTTTTTAAGCAAAGTTGAAAAAACTGACCCACTACCTTTGAGTATTTCTGAACCAGTTTTAACCGGAACGCCAAAACCTGGGCTAATGAGAAAAGATTTTAAAAAATTCTAATGTATAAATTAAATTTTAAAATAATTTTTCTCCTTCCACTACTTTTTATGATTTCCACAAAGTATGTAATTTCTGCTGAGAAAGTAGAATTAATAAGTCAAGATTGGTCATTTAAAGGAATCACAGGAAAATTTGATAGAGCTTCTCTACAAAGAGGTTACCAAGTTTATACGGAGGTATGCGCATCTTGTCATTCAATGCGTCTTTTGAGCTATAGAAATTTAGGAGAGAAAGGTGGACCAGAGTTTTCGATAGAACAGGTCAAAGCTATAGCCGCAAATTTTGAAGTAGAAGACGGACCTAATAATGACGGTGAAATGTTTACAAGACCCGGCAGACCATCAGACAGGTTTATTTCACCTTATCCAAATGTTCAAGCTGCAAAAGCTGCAAATGGCGGAGCATATCCACCTGATATGTCGGTATTGGTTAAATCAAGAAAGGGTGGAGCTGATTATATTTATTCTGTTTTAATGGGATACGATGATACTCCGGCAGATATAAAATTAGACGATGGAGTATACTACAACAAATATATGGAGGGACAAAAAATTAAAATGTCCAATCCTTTGTCAGATGGAATAGTTACGTATTCGGACGGCACTAAATCTTCAGAGGCTCAAATGGCGAAGGATGTAACTACTTTTTTAACATGGGCAGCTGAGCCTACATTAGAGCAAAGACATAAAATGGGTGTTAAGGTTATTATTTTTCTAATTATTTTTACAATTTTAATTTATTTAAGTATGAAAAGAATCTGGTCAAGGATTGACTCTGAAAAATAAAACATCACCATCTTTGACTACATAGTCTTTACCTTCAACTCTTAATTTTCCATTTTCTTTTGCTTTTTCTGCACTACCGTATTTCTCAAAATCTTCATAAGAAACTGCTTCAGCTCTTATAAAATTTCTCTCAAAATCAGTATGTATAACCCCAGCTGCTTTTTGAGCCACTGTATCTTTTTTTATCGTCCATGCTCTGGACTCTTCCGGACCAGAAGTAAAAAAAGTATTTAAATTTAACAAGTCATATCCAGTTTTTATCAAACGATTTAAACCTGTTTTTTCTAAACCTATGTTTTTCATATAAGACTCTCTTTCCTCTGGTTTTAAATCTGTAATTTGATCCTCTATATCTGCACATATAATTATAAATTTTTCATTTGGGTATCTTGTTTTTAAAACATCTGTGTAATCATTTCCATTTTTTACATTTTTTTCATCAACATTACACACAATTATTGAGGGTTTAACAGAAATCAATCCAGTTTCCTTAAGCAACTTTATGTCTTCAATTCTATTGTAAACACTTAAATTTTTACCGTCATTTAATTTTTTAAGAATGTCTTCTAGAAATTTAATTTGTTTATCCGTCATTTTTTTTTTAATATTTTTCTGAAGTTTTTTTTCAATCTGATTTATATCTGCTAACAATATTTCAGTTTTAATAGTCTCTAAATCATTGATGGGGTCAATTTTTTTACTTACATGCTGTATTTTTTCAGATTCAAAACATCTTACTAAATGAATAATTGCATCCACTTCTCTAATATGTGACAAGAATTTATTTCCAAGACCTTCACCTTTTGATGCACCTTTTACCAGTCCTGCAATATCAACAAATGTTATATTTGAATTTATTTTTTTTTTTGAGTTTGAGAGCTTAAATAATTTATCAAGTCTTTCATCCAATACATCAACAATACCGATATTTGGATCAATAGTACAAAAAGGAAAGTTGGCAGCTTGTGCATTCTTCGAAGAAGTTAAAGCATTAAACAAGGTAGATTTACCAACATTTGGCAATCCAACTATTCCACACTTAAATCCCATTCAAATTTTGATTAACCTTGCTTGAAAAAGTATCAATTTTTTTATCAATCAGTGTTGGTACAAGTTTTACTATATTATTAGTTATATCTTGCATTACTTCTTCTTCATTTTCATTAAAATCTTCCAGAACGTGACTATTAACCTTTTTACTTGTTTTTGGTTTGCCAATCCCAACTCTTACTCTTGAGTAATCTTTACCAATTGACTTATCTATTGACTCTATGCCGTTATGACCAGCACTACTTCCTCCAAATTTAGCTCTAATCTTTCCCATATCAATATCCATATCGTCGTGAAAAACAAAAACATTTTTTGCGTCAATTTTAAAATAATCAATAAGTTCCTTGATACAAACACCCGAATTATTCATAAAGGTTAGTGGCTTGATTGCATAAACTTTTTTGTCATCGATATTGCCTGTAGTTAACAATCCTTTGAATTTTGGTTTTTGTTTGGAAAGACCAAACTTCTCATTTATAGCATCGATAATTTTAAAACCAATATTGTGTCTATTATTGCTATTATTGGGACCTGGATTTCCTAAACCTACTAATAAAAGCATATAAATTTATTTTTTTTCTTTCTTTTCAGGCTGTTTTTTTTCTGCAACAGATTTTTTGTCAGCAGCTTGCTCTTTACCTTTTTCATCTTTTTTTGCAGCATCACCCTCTTTAGTCGGTGCAGTTGCTTCACCATCCTCTGTCACTGCAACCTCTTCGCCTTCAGCCGCTGTTTCTTCAGCAGGCTTTTCTGGTTCCTTAACAATTGTTGGTGGAGCTATGGTTGCCACAACAAAATCTCTGTCTGTTATAGTAACCTTGGCATTTTCTGGTAATTTTACAGAAGATATTTTTACGCTAGCACCAATGTCTAAGCCAGTCAAATCAACCGCAATGTTATCAGGAATATTTTCACTGGAACATCTCAGTTCAATTTTTCTTCTCACGATATTTAAAACACCACCTCTTTTTAATCCAGGAGATTCATTATTGTTTTTAAAGATAACAGGAATTTCTATAATAATTGTAGATCCCTTAACAATCCGCATGAAATCAATATGTGAAGGTCTATCAGAAATCACATTATAGGTAATATCTCTTGGTATAACTCTTTCTTTTTTTCCATCAATATCAAGATCGATCACTGTAGAAAGGAAAGTGTCTGAATTTAAAATATCTTTTACTAATTTTTCTTCAATGCTTATTTTTAAATTTGGATTTTTTCCACCATATAGAATTGCTGGTATAAAACCCTTGGTTCTCAAAGTGTTAAGTTCACCAGTAGTCTTCGTTTCTCGTTTAACGGCCTTTAAACTGTTTATCATGTGAGTGTGCAATTTATAACCCAACTTTGAAATAAAACAAGGATTAATTGAATAGATCTGATACCGATGTTGAGTTTGAAATCCTTTTTATTGCTTCAGCCATAAGAGGCGCAATAGATAATACTTGGATTTTATTAATATTTTTTACTCTTTTTGCATTATCAATACTGTCAGTAATCACTAATTTTTTTATTTTTGATTTTTTTATCTTATTTATAGCTTCGCCACTCAATACAGCATGCGTTACAAATACATAAACATCTTTGGCGCCTTTCTTTATTAATGCCTCGGCGGCATTAACAATGGTTCCGCCACTATCGATGATATCATCAACTATTATGCAATCTTTATTTCTAACTTCACCTATAATATTCATAACCTGAGATTTTCCTGCTTGTGGTCTTCTTTTATCTATAATTGCCAAGTCGGCATTTA
>MDSW01011018.1_pt1 | contig 12030 bp, 8 predicted proteins | sample 811171 | NCBI WGS metagenome assembly MDSW01 (sample SAMN05326641, study PRJNA326480) | marine metagenome | isolation source: seawater | place: Atlantic Ocean: North West | collected 2012
ACGATGTGTTGCGCACGATGTGTGATACTGACAAACGCCGCCTGCCGACGGCAGCTACGGTGGCTGGCCCGATCAATCGCGGCGACTACCCCGGAATCGCCCTAATGATAACGAGCATTCTCACCGGCATCCCACATGTCCGGATTCGGGCCCAGCGCTGTCATGAGTTCAGCGGTTGCGTTGTTCAGAGCCTGGATGGATTCATCTGACAACGGTGACTCCAGAGACTTGAGGTTTCGTGTCAGCTGATCCGGGTGGCTGGCCCCTGCAATCACGCTCACGATCCCCGGTTGCTGCAGTGCCCATGCGAGTGACACGTCTGCCATATGGCGATTCAGTCCGGCGGCCACGCCACGAATCCGATCAAGTGCCGCAAATGTGTGTGCCTCCTGACCGGGTTCACCGTGCCGCGTGAGTTCGCGGTCGCTGCAGAAGTGGCGAGACCGAGCTCTACCGTCCGGGACTTCCGCTGCCGTCTGATACTTGTCTGCGAGGATGCCATGCATGAGTGGACTGTAAACAAGGACTCCAATGCTGTTCTGTCGGCACTTAGGAAGAATCTCGGCTTCGATCATCCGCCACAGGAGATTGTATGGGAGCTGATTACTGACGGGGGGCTGAACGGCACTGACGGCATCAAGGTCCTGTGTGCCGAGATTGCAGACACCAGCGTGACGGATCTTCCCCTGTTCCTGAAGTTGTTGCAGTGCGCCCCAGCTTTCGGCAATTGGTACTTCGGGGTTCGTCCAGTGGGTTTGGTAGAGATCGAGGTAATCCGTTTGGAGTCGCTGCAGTGAAGCCTCGCATTCGGCAATGATCTCATCGGGGCGCATCCGATTCGGAGGCGTCTTGCTGGCAATGATGAGTTTGTCTCGCAATCCGGCCTGTGTAAGGACCTGCCCCATCAGGGTTTCACTGGCTCCGTTACCGTACATTGTGGCGGTGTCAAAGAAGTTAATTCCGCAGTCCACTGCAGCAAGCAGAGTGCGTTCCGAATCCTGTTGATTGCGTTCTCCCCAATGAGCATCCTCAATAATGCCCCAGCAGCCGAAGCACAGGCGTGAAACTGACAGGTCAGTTCCGGGCAGAGTCTGAAACTGCATTGGATTTCCTTTTCGTACGGCAAAAAAAAATGCCGCGAAGAATCTTCGCGGCACAGTCTGAATTCAGATCAGTCCTGCTTCATGGCGGCAGCAAGAATCTCTGATGTTGATTCCCGCATGATTCGTGGATCCACCATTTCACCCTTCTGCAGTGTGGCTCGAACATCCTTGCCGGAAATAAAGACGGGCTTTTCGTCCGGATGTTTTTCCATCAGATCAACCCGACCGATGGACTCATAGTAAGCAGCAAAGCCGACTTTGATGGGCTGAATCTTCAGGTCACCGCTCAGGTTGTCGAAGATCTCATGTGCGTCGAAGTCTCCCCAGATAGCGGTCCCATCTTCGTAAGGAGCGTCCGCATGTTTGCGGCCGATCACGATGTTGGTGTACCCCATGTTCTGGCGGTAGATGGCGTGCATCACAGCTTCTTTGGGGCCGCCGTAGAACATCTTGATATCCAGGCCAAGCAGCAGGACTCGATCCGGCACACTGCCATCGCGACCTTCCCAGAGGTCAGGGTCACTATCGCCTTCGCCGAGTCCGCGACCATCGATCAGACGCTCATAGGTCTGCATGCGGATTTCCGCACTCACATCATCGCCTTTGGTCTCTCCGATCAGTGGATTCAGGACAGCGCCAGCGTTTTTGCCTTCACGAAGCAGTGTCTCGAGTCCGTGGACCAGAGCGTATTCGTGAGCTCGGTGCAGCGGGTTGCGAGTCTGAAATGCAACGACTGCTTCCCAGCCCTGCTCCGCCAGTTTTGCTCGCACTTCGCGAGGCGTCAGGACGTACTGTCCGAACGCGTCATTCTTTGGCTGCGGCAGTGCTTTGAGCTCGCCCCCGATCAGGTGAGTGTTGTCTGCATCGTTGACGGTCACCATCTTTCCGCCCGGGTGATCTGTTCGCTCGGTCAGATACACGCTTTTGATGTAGGCTTCTTTGTCCCATTCGTAGACATCGCTCAGGTCAACAGTGGCGACAATATCACCGGCCGGGCTGGTCAGAGCAACCTTCTGCCCGGCGGATAGCTGACCGGCGACCTCTGCTGTGACAGGAAACGCCAGAGGAATCGTCCAGGCGTACTTTTCGCCCTGAGAATCGATGGTGGACTCAGACAGAACCTGATTCCACTGCTGCGAGTTCATTGGACCGGTGAGCGGGCTGAGCGTGCCGTCGCCGATTCGATACACGGTCGACAGATCCGCCGCGGAAACCGGAACTTTTGTAAGGGACTCTGCCTCTGCCAGAAACGCTTCCCGCTCCCCTTCAGGGACGGTGCAGCAGACGGGTTCTGACAATCCACCATGAGGAGCAATAAGGTCGGACATCCGAAAACACTTTCAAAGTTTGTGAGAGAAGAATGGGAGACAGGCTCCCATGAGACCAGGCTCGTCCCTGAATGCTTCACAGAATCGGCTTTCTTAGAGAAACCCGGCAGCACCGTCAACAAATTTGCATTTTCGAGTCGCCCAGCAGTCCGTACTCCTCGGAATTGGGACGTTTTTCTCTCCCTGGGCAGGGAAATCGGCTCCGGAACGTCAGAGAGAGGGTTCACACAGTCTGCAGAGGGGAGCCAGAATGAACGGGGAACTCGAGATCGACTATCGAATCTCTCGCGATGTGTGACCTGCAGCATGAGTAATCGGCAGCCGTCCTGCGGGATGTGCACGATCCCGGAGACGCACGGTTGACGTCGAGAGACGATCGCAGCGGGATCAGCCGAAGATCCAGCACAGGATGACGATCGTCACCAACAAAGAATATGGTGGGAATGTCAGGTGGCCGGGCGATTGGCTGCGAGCAGTTCCGCAGCTAATGGCACGATACGGGGGGCTTTGTCGTTCGCCTGCTGCGCGGTGCGGTTCCTCAGACTCAGAAACTGCCCCTCACGTCATCTCCGAACTGAGGCTTTTCTTCCTGGTTCTTGTAGAACCGTGTCAGGTCAATTCCGCCCTTTAATTCCATCTCTGTAATTTTTAGCCGCTGCTCGATCTTGTGCAGTCGGTCTTCAAGAAACCGAGGGAGTGTTTCATCTTCTTCAAGGAGTGCACGCGGCACTTCGGGATAATCCAGTTGCCGTTGCAGGGCGGCAAAGAAGTAGAGTGGCTCCCGTCCGATATTTGCTTTGGCAATTCGGCCATCCTGTTCGGCAAACAGTGCCTTTTCGAGTTCAGGTTGCGCGTTGTCACCAGCAGCCTGGCTGTTTCGCAGTCGGACAAAATGGTCGGATGCCCGAAAGACGAGTTCCGACAACTCTGCTGCTCCCAACCGATTATTCAGGCTGCGGATCCACTTTTGCCACCGTTCGTCGTAAAACGAATCGCCGGCAATTGCCTGTAGTCCTTCGCGAAATCCAAGTCGGTTTCGAGTCAGACATTCGAACTGAAAAATAAAGAGTCCCTGCGGCGTGGGGTCACGCGTGAAATAGCCGGCCTGCCGTTCAAGGATCTCCAGAGCGGTCGTTTGATCGAAGCGTGACACATCCTCTTCGGCCCGAGCAATGACGAATGCCTGCCATGGTGTGAAGTAGTGAGACAGCCGTGCCATCGCGTCACTGATTCGGCCATTGTGATGAATCTCAGCACGCATGAAATCGATTGCCATGGGCAACCGCGTTGTGCTGAGAATCTCCTCATGCACGGTGTTCAGGATCTCCTGAGAGGGCACGTTTTCTTCGAGCCGTTCGCGGTAGACTCGAAAGAAGTACTCCTGCTCAATATGTTCTTCGCGTGACAGATGGCCTGACTGCTGGTTCATTCCCGTCTCCTTATCAGGTGCAGGATATCAGTAAATCAGGCACGATGGCACCCGGACGCTGATGGCTGCTATTGAGGATTCGTCGTGCCTGGGATTGCATCCCGGCGCAGAGGGCGGGAATAATGGGACTCAATTCGGAGGCACAGGAATCCTTCGAAGCTCGGAGAAGATTATGTTTACACTGCTGGTCGCTGTAGTTTCGTTTGTTGGCTTTATCGTCGCGTACCACACGTATGGACGGTGGCTGGCGCGGAAGATTTTTCAGATTGACGATGACGCCCTGGTGCCGGCCAAAGAGCTACAGGACGACGTTGACTTTGTTCCGACTCCGCGGCATGTTCTTGCCGGTCACCACTTTACGAGTATTGCGGGGACGGGCCCGATCGTGGGGCCCGCGATTGCCGTCTTCTGGGGCTGGCTGCCTGCTCTGCTGTGGGTCGTTTTTGGTTCCATCTTTGTAGGCGCCGTTCATGACTTTGGCGCGTTGTTTGTTTCGCTTCGGAATCGCGGCCAGACCATCGGAGAGGTCGCCGGCCGACTGATCAATCCCCGAGCCCGGATTCTGTTTCTGCTGATTCTGTTCTTCGCGCTGACGATTGTGCTGGCAATCTTTGGACTGGTCATCGCTGTCATCTTTGCCGTGTATCCGCAGTCCGTGCTGTCCGTCTGGATTGCAATGCCACTGGCAGTCGGGGTTGGCTTCTACACCCACAGGAAAACGGGGGGGCTTCTGGGACCGTCGCTGGGCGCCCTCGCCGTGCTCTACGGTTGCGTCTACCTTGGTGTGTACCACTTTCAGTTTCAATTGCCGGAGTGGAGTTTGATTCTTGGGTCACCTGTCGTCACGTGGACAGTGATTCTCATGGTGTACTGTTTCGTGGCATCGGTGCTTCCTGTCTGGATGCTGCTGCAGCCGCGTGATTACATCAACAGTCATCAACTCGTCGTTGCATTGGTCCTGCTGGTTGCCGGACTTGCTGTTGCCGGCCTGACTGGGAAGGCGGATCTGCAGGCAAGTACGCCCGCGGTCGTCGCGGCGGAACACATTCCGTCGGATGCTCCACCAATCATGCCGTTCCTCTTTATCACCATTGCGTGCGGAGCGTGCAGCGGGTTCCACTGCCTGGTCAGCAGCGGGACCAGCAGCAAACAGATCAGTTCGGAATCGGATGCGCAGTATGTGGCCTATGGTTCCATGTTGATGGAGGGGGCACTTGCGGTCCTCGTCATTCTTGCCTGCTGTGCGGGCGTCGGGATGGGAGTGAAAGGTGCTGATGGGGCGACACTCACTGGATTTGATGCCTGGCGAACGAAGTATGCCATCGCGGCTGACGGAGCCGGCTGGGGAAGCATGGGATTGCCTCAGAAAGTAGGCGCCTTTGTAGACGGTGGTGCGAACTTCGTTGCCGCACTCGGAGTTGACCATGCCCTGGCAGTCGGCATTATTGCTGTCCTTGTTGCATGTTTTGCTGCCACAACACTCGACACAGCTACTCGGTTACAACGATACGTCATTCAGGAGCTGGGCACCTCATTCCGTATGGCCCCACTGGCGAACAAGTATGGCGCAACGCTGCTTGCTGTTGCACTGGGGTTCCTCGTCGCCATCATTCCCAACGCCAAAGGAGAGTATGGCAAGGGAGGTCTGCATCTCTGGCCATTGTTTGGTGCTACCAATCAGCTGCTGGCCGGGCTCGCATTCATGGTGATTATCTTCTTCCTCATCAGGCGTGGACGCCGAGTGGCGTTCGCAGCGGTACCGGCACTCATGATGACAATTATTCCGGCCTGTGCGTTGCTGTGGCAGATGTTCCATGCCAATGGCGGCTGGCTGAACCCCAAAGAGGGGCAGGACCCCAACTATCTGCTGACAGGATTTGGGATCGCGATTCTCGGTCTGCAGATCTGGATGATGATCGAGAGTTTGATTCTGATCCCGAAGGTGAAGGGCGTGCTGGAAGAGGCTCTTCCTCCATTGCCCAGGTCCGCTCCTCAGCCACAACCAGAGAATTCCTGACGAAAGATCGGCAGGTCCTGCCGGACGGCTGGCCAGATTCTCCGCTCCTCTCATCCCTGTTGGTTCAGCCGGCGGGTTTGGGTGAATGTGCCGATTGTAGCGGTCGATCCAATGAGTGAGGTGGTACGGCCGTTCTGCGGCCTCAGCAGCGGTGCGCCATTCCTGGCGCCCATCACCAATCCTCGGAGGAGTGCTTGAGATGTCAGGATTGCTGTCCAACGTAGTGAAACCAACGACTCGGCTGATGCTGCTGTCTCTCCCGTTGCTGCTGACAGGCTGTTCAACGCTCTCGTCATCGCTGAATCCATTTGCATCGCGCAATACAGATCCTGATGATCCACTGGCGAACCTGCCCACAAAGCCAACAGACGGATACAAAGATGCGCAGCGCAACCTGAAGGATCCCGAGGGGACCACATTGGTGTTTGCAGGGCTCAAAGAAGAAAACAGGGAGTTTGAGCAGGCACGCGTCGCTTACACAAACATTCTTGCTGCGAACCCGGACTGTGTGGAGGCACGCAATGGTCTGGCTCGAGTCGAAAGCCAGACCGGTCGCGTGGACCAGGCCGTGGCAATTCTGAAAGCCACGATACGTAAGTATCCGGACGATCCAAAGGCGTGGTTTGAACTCGGTACCGTTCAGGTAGAACGACGGGAATGGCCTCAGGCCATCGAGAGTTTTGAGTCTGCTCTCAAACGCACAACCAATGATCAGATGACATTGGCCCTGAGATATCAGCTCGGTATTGCACTCGCACAGAACAATCAGATTGAAGAAGCCCAGAATCATCTGCGGTACGCCGTGGGCGAATCCGCTGCGATGTTCAACATTGGGTTTGTGCTGAATCAGGCGGGACAAAAATACGAGGCTCAGCAGTGGCTCCGCCGAGCACTGAATTCTCATCCTGATGAACGCACCCGAGTGGCCGCATCGCGCATGCTGACCAGACTCAGTGGAAACGTAGCGATTGCCGATTCAGGTCCAGGCCAGTCAACTGAGCCCAGTCAGATAACTCGATCGAGTTTTGACCAGATGAAGATTGTTCCTCAGGCTGCGCCCGAGGGTGGCGTGACGTGGCAGGAGGAGACGACTCCTGTCAGTCATACGCAAAGGCCCACACATTCCCAGGGAGTCTCTGTTCAGCGTGCGACAATGAGCCGCGTTCAGGGAGTCCGGCAGACCCAGGGAATTCCCAACTGGAATGGCGGTCAGCAGGCTATGGGCGTGCACGTCAATCCGGTAAGCCAGACAACCGTGCAGCCACGACAGTGGAATCCGGGCCCATAAGCTCAGTCAGGTGCCAGAGTCCTGACGATTGCAGAACCGTTTGTCGGTGTCCGCAGAATATTGGCCTGTCGGATAAGGTTGAGGGATAGTCTGCATCGTACGAATTCGATCTGGATTCCTGGCGACAGAACTGTCTGGTTGGCCCGCTCCAGCCTTCCTCAATTTAATCTTCCGTAAAACGAACGTCGCGGTTGCACCGAATCCGGCGGCGCGAAAATGTTGGCAATTTGAGGGGTTCCCAGGTCAGAGAGAACTGCCTGCGACCTGCAAAAACGTCAGACATTTGTGGTGACACCTCGTAGAATTGGGGGCGAATTTCAGTCTGTACGAGTGCTCCCGGCAATGAACAACTCTCAGCCCACATCCGGCATCAGGAAACGCCCCCTGATCATTGGTGGTGCGCTGTGGATTGCTGTATTCGCGGGGCTCTATTCGATTTGGCGGGAGGTGTCGGAAGCGCCAGACACAGAATTGGCGGAAGTGGAAGCATCGATTAGTGATCCGCAGTCCCGCCTTGTCGCTGTGCCTCCACAACCATTGCCTGATTTCGAGATGCTGGAGGTGCAGGGTGGCACGGTTTCGCTGAGTGACCTCAAGGGAAAACGCTGGGTCGCCTGTTTTGTGTTCAGCAGTTGCACCAAAACGTGTCCGACCATCACATCGGCAATGCAAAGGCTGCATGACAAACTGAGGGCGAGTGCTCCGGACGTCACTTTGGTTTCGATTACGGTTGACCCGAAACGGGATACGCCAGAGGTGTTTGGCAGATACGCAGAAGCCTACACGAAGGGCGACCATTCGCGTTGGAAGTTTCTGACGTCGTCCAAAGAGGAGATGGAACGATTGGTTGTCGACGGCTTTGGCCTGTCGATGCCCGTGCAGATTGAGAGTCGGCTGCCGGCAATCGATATTGCTCATTCGAACCGCGTTGTCCTGGTTAACGAAGACGGGATTCCTGTTGGAACTTATCTGGGGACGATTGCCGAAGACATGACACAGTTGACACGAATCCTTACAGGGAAAGAAGAGTTCCCGACGCCGTCAAACAACCTGCGAGTAACCACAGAAGATGGGACTGCAGTGAACGTTCAGCTGCAGGCAGTTCCCGTTGAGGATGCAGATGATTTACAAAATGATCAGGAGAAATCGGAATGACCCCTGGGGCAAAGACAGTAGTGAAGCTGCTGCTCGCCGGACTGTGTGTCGCATCTCTGGCTGATGAAGCCGGAGCAACTGCAGATGAGGCGGATGGCGTTATCTCATCTGTTAAGACCAGTTTTCCTGCCGATCCACTTCCCGATTTTGAATTCACAGATGTCACCGGTGGCACTCTTTCTCTCAAAGACCTGAAGGGAAAACGGTGGGTTGCCAGCTTTGTGTTCAGCCGTTGCACTCAAACGTGTCCTCAGATCACACAGGCTGTTCATGATGTTCATCGTCGTGTCAAAGAGAGTGCTCCGGATGTCTTGTTTGTTTCGATCACGGTGGATCCAAAGTACGACACGGTAGAGCAGTTGGGCGCGTGGTCTAACATCTTTACAAAGGGAGATTATTCCCGCTGGAGATGGCTGACCGGTTCACAGAAGGAAATCTACGAACTCATTGTCGGCGGATTTGCGCTTTACGTTCGCGAAAACCCTCCGGCGTCGCGACTCCCGGGACTGGAGGTTGCGCATGCAAACCGTGTCGTCCTCGTGAATGAAGACGGAATTCCGGTTGCCTCATTCCTGGGCACAAAACCGGGTGACATGAATCACCTCCGCCAGATTCTGGACGGAACCAAAGAGTTTCCGAAGCCAGGCCCGCGTCGAGGTGCGGGGCCAGGATTTTCGATTACTTCTGCAGACGGCAGCACGGTCCCGATTCAGATCGTTCCCGTTCAGGACAACGGTGCTGAGAAAGACGGCGACAGTAAAGGTGAGGATGCAGGTGACCGTGGGGAAGGGGATCCTGAGAAGGGTGCAAGTGCAGGTGCCGAACACGAACGGGACGTGATTGCTGTTGAGCAAAAGCAGTCGGTTGAAGAACCTCTCAGTGAGCAGGTCCCTGACGCTACGGAAGGTGAGATGTCTCCGGCGAAGCATAACCGATTCATTGATCAGAAGCTGCCTGCATGGGCGCGAGCGCTGCCGACCCTCAATGCTGTCTTGAATTCTCTGGCAGCGATCTGTCTGGTCACGGGGCTGATGGCGATTCGGAGTCAGAATCGAGATCGTCATCGAAATCTGATGATCACGGCTTTCGTGATTTCGGTCCTGTTTCTGCTGAGTTACCTGACGTCTCACTACGCGATGTACAAGTACGCCGAAGTCCGGGGCCGCAGGTTTACAGGCCAGGGAGTCTGGTGGGGGCTTTACCAGTTGATCCTCTGGCCACACATCGCCCTGGCGGCCGCTGTGCCCGTGCTGGCAATCCGTGTGTTCCAGCATGCATTTGCGCAACGCTGGGACGCCCATCGTAAACTTGCGAAGGTGACATTCCCGATCTGGATGTATGTCTCCGTCACCGGAGTCGTGATTTACCTGATGCTGAATCACTGGCCCGGTGCCTGATGACAGGCGATCAGGTGTGAGTTGATACAAATGGTACTGTCGCTGTTGCGTTCGTTGAACGCTCATGACCGATTCACGGCCCGGTCGTTTTCGCGGCTCGCTGATGATTGATGATGCTGACTTCATCGCCTCATCAATTGACGCATCATTGTCAGGCTGTGACTGCGGTACTCCGGATCGACCATCCATGAATGCAGCGAACATGACTTTTGTGCTCGCTGGCTACCGACCTACGAGAGCTTTCACCCGTCGCATGGCGGTCTTTGATATCTTTTTCAGCGGCGACGCGTGCACCAGGTTGCGCAGCCCGTAGTAACTTCGCGTCAGGGTTCGGTGCAGAATGCGGTGGTCAACCGAGCCAACTGCGACATCAAACGAAGCAGATGCAAGACAAAGCTTCATCTGATTCTCACCGCGACCGAGGTCGATTCGCTGGATCCCCTGTTCTGCTGCCCAGCGCGCCATTTCTATCTGCAGGATGGTTCCTGGAGAGTATCTGGCGTATTCAAAATTGAATGTTGGTATCCACGACGAAGCCGCAGTGGGACTGGCTGCTCCCAGTTGTGCTGCCACCATGGTGTCACCTGCATAAAGCACAGACATCAGTGGCTTGAATGACGGTTGATTGACAGTTTTCATGGCTTCCAGAAGATCGTTCACCCAATTCAGCTGAAACATGTCGGAGTAACCGAGCCTCACGAGCTGGGCTGCCTTCCATTCGCACAGTGAGTGGAAGGCTGCAGGGTCAGCAGAGTGAGCTTCAAACCGCAGCGGGCCGATTTCACGTTCAAGCTTTCGTTGTTTGCGACCTGTGTTTCGCAGGAATGAAGATCCAGCCTCTTTACGCTGATTTCCATAAGCTTCGAAGCCATTTGACAGATCCATGTAGTACGACGGATCTACATAGCAATGCCATGCTTCGAATTGCTTCTGGCTGGCGACATGATGGTCGTATTGCCACGCCCTCAGCCCACAGGCTTTGACCAGTTGCCCTGCGTCAAAATCAGTTTCCGGCCGTATGATGACGGCGTGCAGGTCAGTCAGGGATCGCATTAATGGAACGGCGACATCCCCCGCCGTCCGTTCGTACGGAAAGAAACCGACAGTTTTCTGGTCTTCACTCAGGACTGCTACTTCAATGTTTGGCAGGACAGTTCCGACCCATTGAGCACATTCTGGACGCAGGAATGGATTATCCAGCACTCCATTGTCGCGCATGAGCTCATCCCATCGGCTGATGTGATGTGGTTCCAGTTCTGCGATTGGAACAACGCTGACCTGCATGCCCGACCCTTCATTCCGGCGCCAAATGCCTGGGTGTAGCCTACATCAGAGAGAAGCGCAAGGCGGATCGCTGGCTCGGAAACAGGCTCGCGGGGCAGCGGCTGTATGACGTGGTGGGGTTATGGCAGTTAGTCCAGCGACTCGGGAGCAGGAGCTACAGCCATGGCTGCAACTGTTCCAGAATTCCGCCAAGAACCTCGAGATCCGTTGTTTCGCGCGGCTGACCGTTGGGGTGAGTTTCGTTGGTCTTCAACATCTCTCGGAGGTGCAGGAACTGAGCACACGAATGCTTGTACGCCGGGACAGGCGCACGGAACGCATAGAATCCCAGATACTGCAGCACGTCATTTAACTGCAGAAAATCAGCATCGCCTGATTCCCACATTCGGTCGCGCAGTCCAAACAGGTCCGGGCAGAAACTGCTCAGGCCAAGCAGATAATCACTGCCATACATGACCATGTCGATGGCCAGGTCGTTTCCCGTCAGAACAAGAAAATCCGGACGGACTTTGTCTCGCAAAGCCAGTCGGTCCCATTCCGGCTGCCTCTGCAAAGAGGAATGTTTCGCACCAATGCACTGATTGATGTTCATCAATTCCCGGTACACCTCCAGCGAGTAGATTCGTCCGAATGGCAGGAACATTTCCCCCAGTTCGAATCCAACAAACCGATCACACTCAGTTGCAAGACTCTGGTATGACCGGACGATGTCAGCTTCCGACTGACCAGTGAGTCCCCATGACTGGAATATGACCGGCACACCGTCAGCACTCTGGATCTCATTGATTCGTTGCCGGTAGGCATCGCTGTTAAACGCGTCGCCCTGCTGATCACTCACATAGGCACCGGCGACGAACATTCTGCCGCCGGTGAGTCGTTGGGTGCGTGACAGAACTTCGAGCCGTGTTGAATCGTCCAGCAGGTTGACGTAACCCGTGTCCATATTCACTGCCGGAGTCAGGCTGGCATCAAGGGTGCGAGTGACATGGGCTTCAAAACACTCCCAGTCGACGTTGCCATTCTTGAACG